>Ga0155775_110_pt1 | contig 112719 bp, 100 predicted proteins | sample RifCSPlowO2_01_FD_107429 | JGI IMG/M metagenome (GOLD analysis project Ga0155775, IMG submission 107429) | Candidatus Daviesbacteria bacterium RIFCSPLOWO2_01_FULL_43_38
GACAAATTTGGTCGCATATTAGCCTATGTCATTATTGATGGTAAAAACGTCTCCATGGAACTAACCAAATCCGGCATGGCCCAAGTGGTTGTATACCAACACAAAAAGCCCTTCATTTATCAGGAGCAATTATTGAAAGTCCAGGAAGAAGCCAAGGAAAAGAAATTAGGCCTCTGGAGCCTCTAAAATCCTTGCACCTGCTTCCTTCCTCTCATAAATGTAAGAATTTTGCCATGGTACTGAGCTTGTCGAAGTGCTAAAATTGGTCTGGAATGAGCGATATTTTAAAAGGGAAACTAGAAAACCAAGAGATACGTAAAGAGCTCTCCGAGTATAAGTTTTCATCTGGATTTAAACCCTCCGAAAAACTGATAGATAGTCTTCTTGAGCAGTTTTGGTTTCATGATTTTTACAATAGTTTCATTTCAGATCCAATCTTTTTGAAACACCTCCTACAATATTTGAACAAAACTAAACCTAAAAAATTCAGTCGTTATGATTTTTATAAATTTTTATTTGATCAAATCCTAAAGGATTTAAAAAATAGGCAACTCCTACATCAAATTGCACTTTCTTTTGAAATGCTCCAAGTAGACGCGTTAGAACCAGACCATTATAAAAGTTTGCTCAAGGTAGTTGATGCACCTAAGGAATTATTCGATGATTCATGGATGGAGAAAAATCACTTTGCCAAAATCGGTGAAAGAGAGGGCAAAATTCTTTTCATCTGGGAACATCATTCGCTAACAGAGTTCTTAGTTTCGGAATACCTACTAAGTTATAAAAATTTACTGGAAGAGTTTCAAAAATTGGCAATCCTCGAGCAAGAAGGTATTACCGCTTTCAAGCCTTCATGGTTGGGTGTACTGCGATTCCTAATGGAGTCAAAAAGAGGATCGGAGGTAATTTCTTGGTTTGTTGAATTTTTGGAAAAGTATCCGGACAATATCGATGACAATGCTACGGAATTACTTGTTTATGAATCGATTGAACAGATACCTCAAATCAAATCTAGAATCTTCAAACTTGTTTATGAAGCTTATTTCAAGCGAATTGTCTGGTTGCCGGTTTGGGCAAGGAGTCGTATTGCTAAATATGTTAATAAGGAAGTTTACAAGAGGTTAAAAGAGGATCTAAAAGAATGGTCGAATACAACTGAAACATTTGTTAGGAGAGGAAACGTTGTATCAATAATAGAAGGTCTGTTTGAATATAAAAACCCTCTCATTTCCGAAGCAGAAAAGAAGTTTTGGAAAGAGAAACTGATTGACTATGCTAATAACCCAAATGACGACGGTAATGGAGTGCTTCAACGTCATAGTCTTGCTGTCTTAGCATATTTTAAAGACGAGAAAATAATTCCAAATGTCGCACAAAAATGTTTCGAAGAGAATCAAGATTCATTAATTCGAGATGAGTTTATCCAATTTTGTTACAATTCTGCTCCAAATTCCACAGTTGCCATCGACTATTTCATAAAGGGTATAAAAAGAGGAGCCTCCATTTACGCGCGCCATGGACTTTATAAAATTACCACCCAAGATGCAATTGAATATTTTCTGTCAAATAGTTCTCAGGATGAGGAATTTTTAAAGGCATTTTTCAAGCATGAAAGCATTTTTGATAAAGAGGGTGCTGATAAGGAGCTTATTAGAAGCATTGAAAGCCAGATAGATGCAAAAATCATACGGGAACTTAAAAAGCTCGTTTTCAGTGTGCTTAGAATAGACGATTACTACAAGGAAGATCAGTCGAATTATCTACAACAAATAATGTTGCTTATCAGCAAACATGATCCCAAATATCTTTTTGAAGTATTGGAAGATATAAAAAAAGAAGAAGATGAGCAAAAAATTGATAGATTATTCTGGGACTCAAGAACATTATTAGCTCTATTGCTAACAAAGGACAACGTTAATCAATATTTTGAAGCCTTAAAAAATCAGACAGATCGAATAAAAAGAGATGCACAGTCTACGATCTATATTGCTAAACATTTGAATGGAGAAATAGGAAAGCAAGTATATGAAGAGGCTGTAAGGTTGGGATTTGTTGAAGAAATTATTGAGGGTCAGTCGCAAAAGGATTTTGATGAGCAGCAAAAGAAAAGAAAGCAGGAAATATATGATAGTTTTATCAAACAGCTTGAACCTGAGCCTGGAAAATATACTCCAAGCGTGTTTGAGTTTTTCCTGAATAACCGGAAAGAAATAGAGGAACAATGGCAGGAAAAAGACAAAAAGCGTCTATTAAAACTCTCAGTTGATGATGGTATTGCAAAGATTGAACCTAAAGAATTTAAAGTAAGTGTTGATAAATCCACCCGCCAATTTACTTGGTCATCTGTCGCCTCTTATTATGGTGATTTACTCTCGGTAGTCAGTTCTTTTGTACCGGAAGAAATCCAAAAACATCGCCAGCAACTTATAGATTTTATTCCTTACGCCTTCTCTGATGACATGAACCGAATTATGGATATGGTTCCAGAGATAAAGGATGCGGAGCTTGAATTTGTTAATAAAGTAATGAGTGACGAAAAATATGACAAACGTTACCTTATTCCCAGCTCTTATATTTATATAGTTGGGCACTACGCGAAAAAAGGGTGCAAACTCCCCAGCGTAAAATCAGTCTTGTTGTCTTTCATAGGTGATAAGTATATCCCCGATTATGAGCAGAAATCAGCTGTGGAAGCATTACCACTATTTATTAACAGTTCAGATACTAAGGCAAAAGAAATTCTGATTAATATTTTTAGGAGTGGTGAAGTAGAAGGGCAAAAAACGAAACTGGCAGAAGTGGCCAATGCAGTTTTGATCCAAACCTACAAGGATGAGGCTGCAATTAGTTGGAGGATTGAACAGATAAAGAGACCGTTATTATTAGAACGCAGTGAAGGAGCCCATACCCCAAGTGATGCAGAGTTGGAAATTGATTGGATGGCTTTTTCCAAACCCCTTTTAGAACTTAGGGACGAAAAATATTTAAACAAATTCTTCGAACTTCTGGATTACTCCTTCAAAGTTTTAGGAGAAAAAAAGACAGCGCAGGAGGTTAAGGAATATTGGGAATATGTAAACTACCTCTGGCGAATTGTTATCGCCTTTGTTGAAAATCTTAAAGAAAAAGCATCCTTCAAACCACTATTAACACTTCAAGCTTGGATTTCAAAAAATGCACCAGAAAAAGATTCAAACTGGTTAAAAGCAAAAATTAGGGAACTTCGAAAAGTTTATATTGACAATATCGGGAGAGTTAAATTAGGCAACATACTATGAAAGACGACTTATCGAAGCTCCGAGAAGAATTGAAGAGTTTATCACCATTGGATTATGAAGCTAAAAATTACGCTTCTTTGGAAGATATTGAACTACAAAAGCTGATTAGAGAGAAGAAGGTTGATAACCTCCTGGATCAGCTTAAGGAGGCTGAAGTAAATAGTGATTGGAGAAAATTTCAGGAATTTTGTTTTCAACTAGTAAAAATTACCCTAGAAGAATCAGAATTTGAAAATGTAACAACTAGATATGAGGATAGAACTAAATATGAGGCACTTGATTCGAGCGGACAGAGACGAGATATCTTAATAGCAAATAATCCCCGGAATTCTTCTGATAGTAATATTTGGATAAAATTAAAAAGAGAATGGGGTTGCGATATATTAATTTTTGATGCTAAATATTATACAGTTGATTTAACAGATAAAGAAATTTACCAGATGTATGCGTATTTGGGTGATAAGGTTGCAAGATTGGGTATTATTCTAAGCAAAGAGGGTAAGTGCGATAGAACAGCTAAAACTGCCATGAGGCGTATCAGGCAGGATAATTACGGGATTTTAATTTTCTCCAATCAAGACATTAATAATTGGATCAATGAGTATAAAGAAGGTGGATCAGTTCAAAAAACTTTTTTTGATAGATACACAGCTTATGTGGCAGGATTTAGTCCTTAATACCGAAGATAAAATTCTTCTTACTCTCTTTATTTGTTGTTAATCAACCTTTTTAACTGTACAATTATGTATAATAGGAATAATATAAAAGTGATTGCTTTTTTATGACCAAAAATGTCTGAAGAAAAAGTAAAGCTTCCGGAGCTTTTAACAATTAAGCAGGTAGCTAAAATACTGAATGTTCATCCGACTACACTTAGGCGGTGGGATAAGAAAGGAAAATTAAAGGCAATACGGGTTGGCACGAGACGAGGTGTTGGCGAAAGACGCTATCACCGAGAGGATATTATTAAGCTAATAGAAAAATAAAAATAATATATGTCTGAAGAACTAAAACAATTATTGGAGAAGCAGTTATGGGCTGTAGCAAATGTGCTTCGCGGCAAAATGAATGCTGATGAGTACAGGAATTATATCCTTGGCTTTATTTTTTATAAATATCTATCAGAGAAATTAGAACTCTATATTAACGAAAAACTTCTAACCAGAGAAGACTTTAAATTTGCCCAAATTAAAGAGGAAACCAAAGATGGAAAAGCAGTTTTGGACGAGGTAAAAAAGGCTTGCGTTGGTCATCTTGGCTTTTTCCTAAAACCATCAGACCTTTTTTCTTACTTAGTTAAAAAAGGTAACGGTGAAATCAAAAATCAAGACACATTCATGCTTGAAGACCTCAAAAATGTCCTTAACGCAATAGAGCAGACATCTATGGGTACGGCAAGCGAAGATGATTTTAAAGGTCTTTTTGACGATGTTGATTTAGCTTCATCAAAATTAGGTAAAACAGAAAACAAGAAAAATGAGGTAATAGTAGAAGTTCTAACCTTATTAAGTGCAATTGACTTTAAATTGGAAGACGCAAAAAGCGATTTGCTCGGAGATGCTTATGAATATCTTATTGGTGAATTCGCAGCTGGCGCAGGTAAAAAGGGTGGTGAGTTTTATACCCCAGCTCAAGTCTCAAGATTATTGGCTCAAATAGTTACTGAGGGCAAAGCAAGATTGAAATCCGTCTATGATCCTACTTGTGGTTCCGGCTCATTACTATTGCGTATCGGGGATTATACGAACGTAACTATGTATCTTGGTCAAGAACTTAACCCTACAACTTATAATCTAGCTCGCATGAACATGATCCTACATGGGGTACATTTTGACCATTTTAGTATCCGCCAGGGTGACACACTAACAGATGATATGCATGCAGATTTGCAAGCAGAAGCAGTAGTGGCCAATCCACCATTTTCTGCTGAATGGAAAGGTGAAACCGATCCTGTTCTTGCCAATGACGAACGATTCACTCAGTATGGTAGACTTGCCCCCAAAGGAGCTGCAGACTATGCGTTTATTACACACATGCTATATCACCTTGCTGATAATGGGACTATGGCTGTAGTTCTACCCCATGGTGCTCTTTTCAGATCTGGGGCAGAAAGTCAAATCAGAAAATATATCATAGAAAAGCAGAATTATCTTGATGCGGTGATAGGATTGCCTTCAAATCTATTTTACGGAACTACTATTCCAGCAACAATATTAGTATTTAAAAAATGTCGAAAAGATAATGAAGATATCTTATTTATAGACGCATCTAAGGATTTTGAAAAAGGAAAAAATCAGAATAAGCTCACCGATGAAAATATAACTAAAATTTTTGATACGTATATTAATCGTAGAGAGATCAAGAAGTATTCCCATAAAGCGTTTTTGGATGAGATAAACGAAAACGAATTCAACCTTAATATTCCCCGTTTTGTAGATACGTTCGAAGAGGAAGAGCAGGTTGAAATTGAGGAAGTATCAAAAAAATTGAGAGAATTGCGGGCTGGTGAGGCTGAATTAGAAGCTAGGATCGCAGAGTTCTGTATTGAACTTAAGATCAATAAGCCATTTTAACTATGTCTACTGATCAACTTCATAAACCAGAAACTAAAATATTACCAAAATTACATTTCTCAAGTTTTAATGAGGGTTGGGAATCCAAAAAGCTAAGTGAATTACTTAGCGAATCCAAAGAGCTTAATTACGATTTAAAATTTGGAAAAGAGGAAGTTTTATCTGTGTCTGGCGAATACGGTATTGTGAATCAGGTTGCTCATTTAGGTCGTTCCTATGCTGGGGAATCCGTTCATAATTACCATGTTGTTGAAACTGGCGATATTGTCTATACAAAAAGTCCATTAAAAGCAAACCCATACGGAATTATTAAAATCAACAAAGGTAAACCTGGGATTGTATCCACTCTTTATGCTGTTTACAAGGTGAATAAAAGTACTACCTACGGTCTATTCTTAGATTATTACTTCTTGCTAGATGCTAATACCAATCGTTACCTAAGACCACTTGTGAAGAAAGGTGCCAAAAATGACATGAAGATTAACAACGCTTATGTATTACACGATAACGTCTTTGTACCTTCTCCTAATGAGCAACAAAAAATCGCCACTTTTTTGGTTTCGGTAGACAAATGGATTCAAAACCTGCGTTTTCAAAAAGAGTCTCTCGAAAAGTATAAAAAAGGAATGATGCAGAAACTTTTCACTCTGCAAATACGCTTCAGGGATAAAAATGGCAAAGACTTTCCAAAATGGGAATTTAAAACAATGGAAGACCTTGGAGACATTTATAATGGTTTGTCTGGGAAAGCGTCTGAAGATTTTGGAGAAGGTGAGCCATTTATTACGTATAAGCAGATTTTTGATAACGGCGAAATAGACATCAATAAATTTGCATTAGTTAGAGTTGCTGCAAATGAACGGCAAAATAAGGCAAAATTTGGAGATATTTTAATAACAACTTCATCAGAAACACCTGAAGAAGTCGGTTTTACATCTGTTTTATTAGACGAAGTTGCAACACCATACCTCAACAGTTTTTCATTCGGATTACGACCCAAAAATAGAGAGATATTTATTCCATTATTCGCAAAATATTTCTTTCGTGCCGAACCTTACAGACAACAGGTTGTATTGTTAGCTCAAGGTAGTACTCGATATAACATATCAAAGAACAGTTTCTTAAAAATCCGGTTACCCGTCCCTTCATTTCGAGAACAACGAAGAATTGCAGATTTTCTAACTTCAATTGAAAAACTATTAGAATCAAAGCAACAACAAATTAATTACGCTGAAAAATGGAAAAAAGGGCTTCTGCAGAAAATGTTTATTTAATATGACGACACAATCAGAATTGCAACTTGAAAAAGAATTAATTGTGCAGCTCAATGGATTAGGGTTTGAAAGTATCATAATTACTGATAAGAAGCATTTAGAAACTAATCTTCGATCTCAACTAGAAAAATTTAATCAAACACAATTTTCTGATTCAGAGTTTGCCCGAATATTTAACCATCTTTCCAAAGGTGATAGATTTCAGAAAGCCAAAACTTTACGTGACAGATTTGCTCTCGCCCGCGACGACGAAAGCACTTTTTATGTACGCTTTTTCAATATGGATAAGTGGTGCAAAAACGAATATCAGGTTACTCACCAGCTTACTCAAACCGGAAGATATGAAAACCGCTATGATGTAACGCTACTTATCAATGGACTACCGTTAGTTCAGATCGAGCTTAAGCGCCGAGGAATGGAAATGAAAGAGGCATTTAACCAAATTCAACGCTATCATAAACATTCTTTTACAGGAACACTTTTTGAATATATACAAATATTTGTAATATCAAACGGAGTAAATACTAAGTATTTTTCTAATAATCCCTATCAAACTTTTGAACAGACCTTTTTTTGGACAGATGAACAGAATCGCAAAATAACTCAATTAAACGAATTTGCTGATCTATTTTTAGAAAAATGCACAGTTTCGGCTATGATCGCCGAATATACGGTACTTGCTGAATCACTTCAGATTCCAATGGTATTACGCCCATATCAATATTATGCGGTCAAAGCGATTGAGAATCGCGTTATCGAGTCTAATAAAAATGGTTATATTTGGCATACAACTGGATCGGGTAAAACACTTACATCCTTTAAGGCAAGCCAAGTACTTTCACAGATGCCAGAAGTCAAAAAAGTTCTATTCGTGGTTGACAGAAAAGATTTGGATATACAAACTACCAAAGAATTCAATTCATTTTCAGATGGTTCAGTAGATGGGACTGACAACGCTTACCATCTTGTTGCCCAACTAAAAGATCAAAACAGAAAATTGATCGTAACTACAATCCAAAAACTTGATATTGCTATATCACGAGAATCTTACCTTCGACAGTTTGATTATTTGCAAAATGAAAAGGTTGTCATAATATTTGATGAATGTCACAGAAGCCAATTTGGTATGACGCATACTCGGATTAGGGGATTTTTTAAGAACGCGCAAATATTTGGTTTTACAGGTACACCAATATTTGCAGAAAACAATGTCGGTGGTGTAACAACAGCAGATGTATTTAGTGAATGTTTGCATAAATATATAATCACTCATGCTATTGATGATAATAATGTCTTGGGTTTTGCAGTTGAGTATGTAGGTAAATATACCCAAAAGGATCCAGACACCCTAGATGCTGATATTTTTGCAGAAATGCTTGTGGAAGGGATTGATACAAGGGAAGTTCTTGAAAGCGACGATAGATTAAGTAAGATAACTGATTATATACTGGTAGATTGGAAGAAAAAAACTAAAAATGGCAAATTTAATGCTTTTTTTGCTACTCCAAGTATTGAAGTCCTAAAAAAGTACTACACGCTATTTAAGGAAAGGAAACCTGATAACTTTAGGATTGCAACTATTTTTACTTATCAGGTAAATGAAGACGACAGCTCAGATATTCTTGATGTTGATGTGTTTGCTGGTGAAGGAACTGAAGGAAACCAACACTCACGCGATTTCTTGGAGAGTTGTATCAAAGATTATAACCAAATGTATGCCACCAATTACTCTACTGATCGGTTTTATGATTATTACCGAGATTTACAGAAACGAATCAAGAATAAAGAGGTTGATTTAGTGCTAGTTGTAAATATGTATTTAACAGGATTTGATAGTCCAAGATTAAATACTCTATATGTTGATAAAAACTTACGATATCACGGACTTATTCAAGCTTATTCACGAACTAATCGTCTTTTAAATTCTGATAAGCCTCATGGAAATATAGTTTCGTTTAGAAATCTCAAATTGGAGACGGATAAGGCATTAGCTCTCTTTGGAGATGAGAATGCAAAAGAAATAGTTTTCAAAAAGCCATACGAAGAGCAGAAAAAAGACTTCGAAAATAAGCTCGCGGAATTACGAGAAAAAGTACCAACAGTTGAGGACGTTGATACTCTTGAGGGTGACGAAGAAAGGGCAGTATTCGTCAAAACATTTCGTGATTTATTAAGGATTAAATCTTCACTTGAGACATTTGCCGATTTCTCGTTTGAAGAACTAGGTATTACTGAACAAGAATTTTATGATTATCAAAGCAAATATTTAGATATTCATGAAGATCGTAAAAACCATGACCCAGAGGCAGAATCTATACTCGATCAAATTGATTTTGAATTGGAATTAACAGTACGGGATATTATAGATTTTGATTACATAATTAAGTTAATTGCTGGACTGACGAATATTCGCTCCGATGCAGTTCGTCAAAAGAAAACTGAAGATATCCTAAAACTCTTTGATCGTGATGTAAAACTACGAAAGAAAAAAGAATTGATTAGAAAGTTTATTGAAGAGAACCTACCTAAGGTTAGTAAGGATGGAAACGTAGAAAAGGCTTTCGAAGAATTTTGGACAAGCGAGCGTTCTGATGTATTAAAAGAAGTAGCCACAAACGAAAATATCCCATTGGATAAATTCGAGAAAATAATTGGGGAATATTTATATACCCAAAAACTGCCTCATGGACAAGATATTGTCGATCTACTCTCAGAACCTCCGAAAATACTGGAACGGCAAGGTATTATTGACCGAATACGGAGTGCTATTGAAAACATTGTCGATATTTTTGAGTGGTAAGATTGGCAATGAGTTCAGGGTATTAAAATTGAAGAAATAATTAGTTGATATGATTAAACTTTCTCGCTCTAAATTAGAATTACTATTTGAATGCCCTAGATGCTTTTGGCTTTATGCTGGCAAAGGAATTGCTCGTCCATTTGGTGCTCCTTACACCATTAACAATGCAGTAGACTTTCTTCTGAAAAAAGAGTTTGATGAACATCGTAAAAATGGTACTGCCCACTATTTAATTACCCGAGAAAATATAGATGCTATCCCATTTATGCATCAGGATATTGATAAATGGAGGAATACTTTCACCGGAATTCAATATCATCACAAAGAGACAGATTTCTTAGTTTTCGGGGCAGTAGATGACATTTGGGTAGATACTAAAGGTAACCTGATGGTGGTCGATTATAAGGCTTCTGGAGCCAAAGAAGGTGAACTTTATGAGAGTTACAAACACCAAATGGAGATATATCAGTGGATCCTAAAGCAGATGGGATTTAAGGTACTAAATAGAGGGTATTTTGTTTATTGTAGAGTAAATAAGGATAATGGATTTGCAAAAGGTAATTTAACATTTGATATTAAGGTTCAACCTTATGATGGAGATGATAGTTGGGTGGAAGATAAAATTTATGAGGCTAAGAAAATTTTAGACGGAAGGATCCCAAAAGCTGAAATAGATTGTGATTTCTGCAAATATAGAAATACTGTAGAAAAAGCTGAAAGCTTTGATGATAAGGATGAGTTATTTGAAGATGCAATATTGTTTGCTAGAGAGCTTGAAACCATAACCGCTTCACAAATTCAGCAGCAATTTGGCACTGGATATGCAAGATCAGCAAGGATTTTAGATGAATTAGAAAGCACTGGATTAGTAGGTCCAGGGGAAGGTTCTATGCCCAGAAAAGTCTTAAAGCTTGATGAAAAATAATTTTAGTAAACTCTTAAGAATATTCCGTGCCTTATTTCATCCAAAGATACAACTGGTAATCACAATCTTTATGCTTCTAGTAGATTATGCATTATTCAAAAAACTTGGGAATAATTATGAGGACAAATATAGAGTTGTTGCGGCTTTGTTCATCATTGGACAGATATATGTAATCATCGGATTTTCAATTGTTCTGTTCTCAAAATTACGGATGGTTAAATGGTATAAATCTCTCTTGCTGCTTGGAGTACTTCTAATAATAAGTATCAACATCCTTACCAGAGTTACAAATTTTAATGATGCTTTTAGAATTATAAATAATACAACTGCTTTATTGATCTTTATTTTCCCGTTAGCCGCTGTACTATTGATAATAAAACATATCAGGACTTATATTACGCGGGGAAAAGATCGGACAGTTTTGTTGCACCATATCGGAAGAAAGCGTAATTTTACTTTACCTCTTAGATTTTTGATGGTAGTTTTTATTGTTGGTGTTGTAGTTTTTGGCATATATCGGATTAATACACTCGAAAATAGGTTACAAACCATTGAAAATAAGTTGGGCGGACCTAAGAAAATTGGTTGCAACGAAAAAGATACAATAGAGAAGGTACGTCAATCCGTAGTTCGAATTGTTGGAGGAGAATCAGAAGGTTCCGGTTTTGCTGTTAAATCCGGCGGTCTGGTTCTTACTAACTTTCATGTAATCGAATTTGAACCTGCCCCGAAAATAGTTTTACCGGATAATACATTTGAAACCGCAGAAATTATTATGGCTGATAAAAATGCAGATCTGGCGATAATAAAAATAAGTAAGGATCTCCCTATAATTTCCTGGGGCGATCCCAAAGAGCTTAATCCTGCTGAAGAACTGTTAGCAATAGGATTCCCTTTAGGAGGATCTCTTTCAGGAGAATCATCCGTAAATAAAGGATCCTTATCTGCCAGGCGAAGATCAAAAGATGTTGGTGTTGAATATCTCCAGACTGATATTACTTTAACTCCGGGAGTATCCGGTGGACCAATGGTTAATATTTGCGGTGAGGTACAAGGAATAAACACAGCAGGTCTATCAGGGTTAGGATTAGCAATCTCTGCGGATTCGATCAAGCAGAAGTGGTTGGAGATGGCTACAGCTGATGATTCACTAAAGGATATTAGGAGAATTACCTTTGATGATACGGAAAGCGCCGAGTTTGCTGTTGCCACCTTCTATAACTACTTAAAGGTAAGAAAACTGGAAAAAGCATTTGAGATTCTGTCAGACAATTTTAAAGAAGGACATGGACTTGATTACTGGAAAGGTGGGTACGAATCTTTGCTTGATACAACAGTCATAAAAATTGAAGATGATAAAAAAGTAAAGGACCGTGTAACAATTAAACTCTCTACCAAGGATATGGTTGATGATGAGATTGTGTATAAATATTTTGAAGGTTATTGGGATGTAAAAAATATTGATGGTAAATGGAGGCTTTGGGATCCTGAAATAAAAGAAGTAGGAAACCCTCCCTACCTATGGTTCTACGAATAGATATTATATTGCATAAATTTATTACTCACAAACAAATTTATTACTCAAAAATAACCAGGCAGAAACACAGGAAATGAAAAGAGCGAAAATTTCTTCCGGTAAGTTTTTGTTAGCGAACCCCGCACCGAATGGTGCGAGGGTGAGCGCCATTGGCAGTGAGCGAAGTCGAACTGATGACGACGACTGATGCAGCGAAGGCCGAGCGAAGCGAGGCCTGAGCGACCGAACCGATGCGTCGATTTGCTTTTGTACTGAGCGCAGTCGAAGTATTGATTGGTGGCGGTTGGGATTTGTACCAAGCCCGTGTTCGAGATTGAGCTAGGCGCTGACGCAGATGTGGCTTGCAATTCCCTTTCCCCTTGACCCCTTTTCCTTGCAAGCTTTTAACATTCAGCAGTTATTGATAAAATATGTTCGAGCGGTATTGTAGATTGCTACCAAATCCCGAGTTGTCGGGGCGGCGCAGAGCGCCGCCCATTGGTTCAGAGCTTTGCAGCAAACTATTTTGTCGGTGAGAAAAACAAAAAGCCAAAGATTTTAGTACGAAGCGCGAACTTCGTTCAAATTGCAGTACCTTTTTTAAAAAGCATCCCCCTTGCTATATTTTATTTATATACATAAAAAGTTTTTAGCCCCAAATTTCTAGTTTCGGTTGTATTCTACCCTATTATGCTTAGCTTCTTTATCCATTAGCAAAATATAGAAACAGGGTACCTTGAAGAAGTCTATAATCCACATGGATTGATATGTTTCAGAAACATAATTCACCCCATATGCAAAAGTATCATCTTTGATAATATTCCATTTCAATGTTTTTGCCAGTTCTTCTAAGCTCAATTCCTTACTTTTCTTAGGGTCGATCCATACTATTCTTACTTTCCAGTCCTTGGGTAAATGCTGTTTAAATTCGTGATAAAACAAGCCCTGTATAATTTTTGTTACAATTCTGTCGATTCGCTTCCTGTCTAAGTCACTAACCTTATAACCAGTCATCTTTCCAACATAAAGTCCAGATTTTGTATATGCATCTACGAGCCACATCTGATTAAACATTTGATGTCCAAGTGCTGGTTTTCTTTGAATAGATCGTGTGATTTCATTTTCCATTAACTCTTTAGCTCTTTCTGAACGATCCATTAGAAAACCTGCATTAAATTGTCGGAAAAAGTCCTCATCTTTTTGAAATCCTATATTGCAATTTTTACATGAAGGAACTGTTATAAGCGGTTTATCTGGAACCCCTTTGAAAAATTGTTTTGCTGGGATATGTTCCCTTGTATCAGCTATTCCTTTACAAAATATGCAAATATTATTGACTTTCATTATGCAACAAGAGGCTCACTCAAAGAAGCAAAATCTTTTAAATCCATAGGTTTTAATAAAGGATGAACTGTATAGTATTCATATGCATTAATTTTAAAATTGTCATGTTTTTTGACATCATTCATGTAATCTTCTACCGCCTTTTCAAGATCCTCGATGGCTGATCCTAGATGTAACCAGTATCTATTTTTGCTATCTTTTGTCAGATGATTGCTTCTTTTACTTAAATCGTGTTCTACCACCTCGTAACCACTGAGCGTATAGTTATGCACGAGTGAACATCGAAGTCTGTAAACTTTTTCAGCATCGTATTCTCCATATTTTTTAAGATAGGTCTCTACAAAAGCTTTAACATGTTGTTTTGATGAATAATCCTCTTTTTTTAGTTCACCTTTCCAGTTTCTATACTTTTTTATACCAATCAATAAACCACCGAAATAGTCGACTGCACAACACCAAAGAATGAATGCTCCAATCAAGGAACCAGCGCCTCTTTTGTAAGTACCATCTTTTTTCAATCTGCAGCATTTTCTGATGTCGCCTACAACCCAGTTATAAACTCTTTTAAATTCCTTCTTAAGCAAAGCCTTAGCAATCAGGAGTTCATCCTGATCTATTATTACTTTAGTTCTCATACATCAGATTATATCTTATCTTTCGGCTTTTTTCTGGTAGATTTTCCCTTCCTAAGCTGCCTTATTAGCTTGCAGATGTTTTTCCTAAATTTGAATTTTTGCTATATTGTATTTTTATTTAGCAGTTTGTTATATTGGTAGCGATCTCAAACTTTCCATTCGGCTTTTTAATGGGCATCTCGGACAAATCCGAATGGGTTTGAGATCACCGGGGTGCCCTTTAAAATGGAACAAACTGCCAATAATTTATCGCAAAAATTCTTTCTGTACGCCCGCAAGTCTACAGATGTTGAAGATAAGCAGGTTTTATCCATTGAGGCACAATTTGCTGAGTTACGTGAATTTGCCAAACGGGAAGGCTTATATATCACTGAGGAGCTTATCGAGAAACAATCTGCCAAGATTCCTGGTCGCCCTGTTTTCAATTCCATGATTGAGCGAATTGAAAAAGGTGATGCTTGCGGAATCTTGGCCTGGCATCCTGACAGACTTGCCCGCAATAGTGTGGATGGCGGTAAAATTATCTACCTTATTGATACCGGTAAAATCAAATATCTTAAATTCCCTCAATTCTGGTTTGATGCTAATCCTCAGGGAAAATTTATGCTCACCATCGCATTTGGGCAAAGTAAATACTTCGTGGACTCGCTTTCTGAAAATACCAAAAGAGGACTGCGCCAAAAAGTCAGAAACGGTATTTATCCAGGTATCCCACCAGTTGGGTATCTAAATGATCTTCGCTCAAAAACCATTGTTCTGGATAGGAAAAAAGCTCCGATCATTAAAAAAGCTTTTGAAATGTTTGCTGCCGGTCACTACCGGATAATGGATATTCGGGACTTTTTGGCGAAAAATGGCATAGTTACCAGAAAGGGTCAGGAATGGAAAGCTGATAGAGTTACTAAACAGATTTTAACTAACCCTTTCTACTATGGCCATTTTAAATATTGGGGCGAGATCCACGAAGGAAAACATACGCCGATCATTTCAAAGAAACTTTTTGATAAAACGGAAGAAGTTGTCCATCAAAGAAGCAAGTCATGGAAAAAGCCTAAAGTGATTAAAGCTTACCTGGGACTTTTCCGGTGCGGGCAGTGCGGTATGATGGTGACCGCTGAACTACAAAAAGGTCATATCTATTACCGCTGCACGAAAAAGTCCAAAACCATAAGGTGCACCCAACCATATGTCAGGGAAGAAGAGGTAGACGGACAACTTTCTCAATCTATTGAAGAAGTTTCTTTGAGACAGGATTGGGCAGATAAAATGCTGGATAAGTTATCTCTAGAAGAAAAAGATGTAGCCCAATCCTGCCATTCGTTTGTTGGAGAAAAACAAGCGGAGATGAGAAGTTTAAGTGATAAACTTCAACGTCTTTTAGATTCGTATCTTGACCAGGATATTGATCGGGATTCTTACCTTAATAAAAAAGCCGAAATGCTATCTAAAAAGAAGACGTTAGAGGAGCAAATTCTCCGCTTCCAACAAACGAAAAATGCCTGGCTCGAACCATTCAAAAACTGGATAGTGGAAGCTGCTAACGCAGCTAATACCGCAAGGGGGGAAAACCTAAACGCAAAAAAGGTACTTGCACAAAAAATCTTCGGCTCGAACCTCAAGCTCACCGACAAAATAGTTTGCTGCAAAGCTCTGAACCAATGGGCGGCGCTCTGCGCCGCCCCGACAACTCGGGATTTGGTAGCGCGTGCGGGATTCGAACCCGCGATTCCCGGGATGAAAACCCGGTGTCCTAGGCCTCTAGACGAACGCGCCCTTCGGTTGCGTTGTCTGCGAGTACTTTACGTGCTATCTGGATCGTTGTCAGATAGCCGACCGTACTTTTAGACGAACGCGCCAAACCAAACCTAATTTTACCAATATCTTGTCTGGTTGACAAATATTAGCTTTCAAAACTCCAACACCCGATGTTGGATATCTTTTATATGACAAATATATGACAAAATATTTTCGATCGAAAATAAAATGTAAATTTTATGACTTATTGCTTGAACTCACACTTGGAATGTGGGAAGCTGCAATCAATCCTTGACAAACTTCTTCCTTAAAGATAAATTACGGAATTATGACTGGTGAAAAAGTTAGAGAAATGAGCAATCTTGTCATTGTACGCCATGGAGAATATGGCAGAGATATGAGGTTAAATGCAAAAGGCCGTGATCAGATGTATAACATGGCAGAGATATTACAAGGGGTCCTGGCCAGAAAAAATACCGCCCATATCCTTTCCTCTACTGCTCCCAGAGCCTTGGACAGTGCAAAGATACTGTCAGAAATCCTAAATGTCCCCATAGAGGAACATGAACTGCTTTGGTCAGAAAGTGGACATCCAGAAGACCTGGATGGAGCATATGGGCCTATAAAATCTCTTCAGGAAAAGGCAGATTTAGGGATAGTTGTTACCCATCTGGAATATGCAGAATCCCTTCCTCCTTTCCTTTTAGAAAAAGAATTTAATAAATTTGCAAGTTCAAGGGAAGTCAGAAAAGGCGAAGGAGTACTATTAGATTACCGCAGAGAAATTCTAATCTACCTCAAATAACCTATCCAGTTGCACAAAATCTATCTTCCCACTTCCGATATGGAAATATAGAAACCCACCCACCCCACACGCACTACAAAAATTAAGGCCTTTAATATATAAGGCCTTAATTTACTATTCACTGTACTCTGTAACCTGTACCTTGTAAACTAATACGCTCCGTAGCCCGAAGGGTTGGCATGGGCAAACCAGATATGTCCCGGTCCAAAACTCGGATCAGTTCCCTGATCCATCAAAACCGCAAATTGCCCCCAGATTCCATATCCACCATCAGGAATTAAACTTGGATTTGCATTGTAATTACCTACCCAGACAATCTTATAATGCCAAACCGTACCTGATCCTCCGTTTTTCCCGTTCCATTCATTGTTCTCCCATGCAGCATAAGGAGGGTTAGCCCATCCTTCGGCATTTCCCCTATCCCATTCGGCATTCCATTTCATTACAAGCTTATCCGGGGAATAGATACCCTGGCAATTGGCAGGTAAACTCTTAGCCTGACACCAACTTGAACCTGTCCCGTTAAAAATCATTGCCGTCCTGTTATAGCCAAACTCATCAAACCCTCCGGCTGCCAAAACAGGTAAAGCTGAACTTCCAAATATAGCCCCTGCCACAACCGCTTCCCCTATTATTTTTTTAATATTCATATATTTCACCCCCTCGCTTAAATCAGCATATAGGTTTTTTCTACAAGATGTCAACTTAATATTCTATTAGCCTGTAATATTTTTAATTAACTCTATCTCAGGATTTTCCTGATAACCGGCATAATCAATCGATATAAAATCCAACCTATAGGGGTTATCTCCCCAATTTATTTTTTGCAAGTAAAATTTGGCAGTTTTTAGGATATGTTTAATTTTCCATGGGGTCATTGACTCGACAGGTAAACCATATTCATGGGAATACCTGGTTTTTACTTCCACAAAGACAAGATAATCTCTATCTTGGGCTACAATATCTATTTCCCCGCCCCTAATCCGGAAATTTTTCTCCAGAATCTTGTATCCTTGCCTTTTAAGGTAGTTGCAAGCTATCTCTTCACCGGCATCACCAATCGATTTATGATTCATGATTTACGAATATCTTAAACCTTTAATCATTCGTCGTAAATCTTGTCAGATTAAAAGACTTCCTGTGAATTCTGGACAAGCCGTATCTTTTAATGGCCTCCTGGTGTTCTCCTGTCCCATATCCTTTATGTTTAGCTAAACCATACTGGGGATATTTTTGGTGCAGCTTTTTCATTAAATTATCCCTGTAAAACTTGGCAATAATAGAAGCTGCAGAAATTGATGCACAGATTTTATCCCCGTCTTTAACAGGTTTTTGTCTTTTTCTGTTCAAGTGCTTTATATAAGCAAAGCTTGAAATTTTCGCAGAGCGAAAATTATAGAACGCATCAAATAATATATAGTCAGGTCTGGGATGTAGGTTTCTAACGGCTTTCCTAAAAGCCATCTGGGTAGCTTTGCCAATACCTAACTTATTGATATAGGAAACACCTACCACAGCAACTGACCATGCTAAGGCCACCTCTTTAATCTGTACAGTTAATTTTTCTCTCCGTTTGGGAGTTAAAAGCTTAGAGTCTGCTATACCTTCAGGTAGAATAACATTACAAGGAAAAACTACTGCCCCTGCTGCTACAGGCCCCGCAAAAGAGCCCCGTCCGACTTCATCCAGGCCACAGACACAGGAAAAACCTTTATTCCAAAGTTCTTCTTCTAATTTAAGGGTTGGAGTTATCATGGAGAAGATTTACGATTTACGAGATATGATTTACGATCATGAATCTTAAATCTTTAATCTTAAGAACTTGCTCTCAAGTTCGCAAGACCTTGCGACAGCAAGCTGTCTTAAATCATTCACTTACACTCTAACCGCCCGTTTACCGGTTAGCTCACGGAGATAATAAAGTTTGCTTCTGCGGACTTTTTTGGCATTCTTTTTTACCTCAACTTTAACCAGAGACCTGCCGTCCAAAGGCCATTTTCTTTCCACTCCCATTCCCCCTGTCCCGATCCTTCTTACAGTCATCGTCCGGTTCTCCCCCCTGCCGGAAAAAGAGATCAAAATCCCTTCAAAAACCTGGATCCTGGTTTTAGACCCTTCCACCACAGTAGAATGGACACGGATCGTATCCCCGATTTTGAGTTCTTGTTCTTTCACATTTGCCGAAATCATACCTATGGATTTTACCTTTTTCGCAAGAAAAAGGCAAGATTTAGAAATTAAAATTTAGAAATTAAAAATTTTTTAAGCCTAAATGAGCCTAATTGCCCCTTTGCCCAAAAGCCCCTCAATCTCATCCACTAAAAGGGGGTCAAAACTTACCCCAAAAGGCAGGCTCATCTTTTTAAGGTCATTCCCTCCATTTGGTAAAAGTATAGAAACACTAAAATTTCCGGGGTAAGTCCTTAAGATTTTATTAACCTTCTGTAAAACTTCCACCCCTGCCCCACTGGGTACTATAACCTCAACCTCCTTGGTAACTTTTACCCCTTGGGGTATATCCACCACTGAAGTTTCCGGATTATACTCCTCAATTTTATCCACCACTAAAGATAACTGATCCTCCCTTTTGTCAATCCTGCCCCAAGCAAGTAAGACCTTATCCTTTTCTAAAATCTGCTTGGCAACTTCAAAAGTTTTTGGGAATACAACCGCTTCTATATCGGATAACGTATCGGAAAGTTTAATAAACGCCATCTCGGCCTGGCTTTTTTTGGTCATGACCATTTTTACCTCTGTTAACACACCACCCAAAACCACTTTTTGCCCAACCAGCTCTTCTGTAATTTCCGAAATTTTAACTGAGCAAATCTCTTCTGTCTTTTTTAAAAGTTCTAAAAAAGGTGGCTCGTGCAAATAAAAACCCAAAAGCTCTTTTTCAAAAATTAACATCTGGTCAAGCTCAAGCTCCGGTATATCAGGAAGTTTAACCGCAATCTCGTTTATTTTTTCCTCTTCACCAAAAAGGCCAACCTGGCCGGAGAGGGAATTTTTAGACTGTTGATGGACCTTTTCCAAACAAGCCTCAAGGACTAAAAGTTGCGCAGCCCGGGTACCCAAAAGGTCCAATGCCCCGGCTTTTATCAAACTCTCCAAAGCTTTTTTATTCACCAACCTGGTATCCACACGGCAACAAAGGTCTGCCATAGACTTAAATGCCTGCCCTGAGCTTGCTCGCCCTGAGCTTGTCGAATGGGTCGAATCTGCCGAAGGGTCCCTTGCCTTTATAATAGACTCAATTGCTAAAATCCCCACGTTCTTAATGGCCGAAAGCCCAAACCTTATCCCTTGGCCATTTTCCAGGTCTTCAATAGTAAACCCAACCCCAGATTTATTAACATCCGGCGGTAAAACCGCAATTCCCATTTTTTTGCACTCCTCCATGGCAGCAGCGATCTTATCCGAATCCCCGTACTCTGCAGTCATAACTGCCGCCATAAACTCCACCGGGAAATTAGCCTTCATATAAGCAGTCTGGTAAGCCACCATCGCATAAGAGGCGGCATGAGCCTTACCAAAACCATAACCTTCAAATGGCTTGATAAGTTGATATAAACCCTCAGCTTTTTCTTTTGTCAAACCATTGGCAATACACCCTTCAATAAAATGCTCTTTTTGTTTGGCCATCTCTGCCGGGATTTTCTTCCCCATTGCTTTCCTAAATTTATCCGCCTCCGCCCAGTCATAGCCGGCAATATTGATTGTGGTCAAAAGCACATCTTCTTGATAGACTAGGAGCCCCAGAGATGACTGCAAATAATCTTTCATCCTGGGATCGTAGTAAGAAATTCTTTTTGGGTCATGTTTGCGGGCGATATATTCATCAATGATGCTCATTGGACCCGGCCTGTAAAGCGCTACCATCACCATAATATCGAAAATACTTGTCGGTTTAAGCTCAACCAAATAACGTGTCATCCCCGAACTTTCCAGCTGAAACAAACCCATGGTTGCCCCTTGAGCTAAAAGCTTAAATGACTTTTTATCATCCATTGGTAAATTATTCAGGTCCACCTCAACCCCCCGGTTTCCCCTGACAATATCAACAGCATGGCCTAAAATAGATAGATTCCTGATCCCCAAAATATCCAGCTTAATCAGGCCAACTCCCTCATAATCCTGGTCAATGGAAAACATATCATACTGGGAAATAATTTTATCTCCGTTGGACTCCCTCTGAAGAGGGGTAAAATCAGTCATAGCGGTTGGGGAAATCACCAACCCTGCCGCGTGGACTGAAGCATGCCTAACCGTCCCCTCAACTTTTTTTGCCAAATCAATCAAAATCTTAACTTGGGAATTACTTTTGTAAAGTTCATTCAGCTCCTGAACCACCCTTAAGGCATCATCCAGGGACTGATGAAAACCCTGCTTCGGTGGAGGAATAAGCTTGGCAATCCTGTCCACCTCCCCGTAAGCCATCCCTAAAACCCGCCCGATATCGCGGATTGCCGCCCGGCCCATCATTGTCCCAAAAGTAATAATCTGTGCCACTTTGTCGGACCCGTATTTATTAGTTATGTATTTAATAACTTCATCCCGCCGGTCATCGGCTATATCGCTATCAATATCGGGAAATTTTGGCCTTAAAGGGTTCAAAAACCTTTCAAAAGGGATCATATAGGCAATCGGGTCAGTATTTGTAATGCCCAGGACATATAAAACCAGGGAACCTGCTGCAGAACCCCTGGTATTGGTGATAATCCCCTGCTGCTGGGCCCAGGAAATAAAATCCTCAACAATAAGGATATAAGTTGCAAAGTTCTTTGCCTCAATCAACCCCAACTCATAATCTAACCGTTCTTTGTACTCAGGCTTGGCATCGGGGAATTTTTCTTTAAACTTCTCTGAGCTAATTTTCCGCAGGTATTCCATCGGTTTTAAGCCTTGGGGAACATCAAAAATCGGGAAGATCGGCTTACCTAAAGTCATTTCAAATCCACACTGGTCAGCAATTTTGACGGTACTTAAGATTGCCTCTGGTAATTCTGCAAACAAATTCTCCATCTCTTGAGTGGAACGGATATAAAGATTCGGGGTGTCGATCATCCTCAGTCGGTTTATATCCTTAATAAACTTTCCGGTTTGGACACAAAGCACGGCATCCTGTGCCTCTGCATCATCAGAACTTACATAGTGGTAGTCATTGGTGGCAACAATCGGGATTCCAAGTTTAGGGCTTAAAGTTTTTACAGCCTTCCACCAGACCTTTTGGAATTTTTCCATCCTTTGCATATCCTGCCTTACATTAGGATCCAGTTCTGAAGTTGTTAAAATTTTGGTGTATTCATGGTCCTGCAGTTCCAGAAAAAAATTCCCTTCCCCGAAAATCTCAAGGTATTTTTTGGCTATCTCTTCACCCATCCTAAAATCATCTTCCTTCAAACTTTCGGCAAACTCCCCGCCTGCACAACCTGATAGGGCAATCACACCCTCATGGAATTCCTTCAGTAACTCTTTATCAACCCTAGGCTTGTAATAATAACCATCCAGGTGGGCAACAGAGACCATCTTCATTAAATTTTTATAACCCTGGTAGTTTTTAGCCAGAAGTGTCAAATGATATGGCTCGGTATCAAGTTTGCCTTCTTTATCCTTGTGTGACCTTTTGGCCACATAAACTTCACAGCCGATAATGGGTTTTATCCCTTCGGCAAGGCAAGCCTTGTAAAATTCTATGGCTCCATACATCACCCCATGGTCGGTCATGGCGACTGCCGGCATCCCCATCTCTTTTACAGCTTTAACCAGCTTATTTACCTTGGATAAACCATCAAGTAATGAATATTCTGTATGGCCGTGAAGATGAATAAAAGAAGACATAACCGGAAGTTATTGTAACACTTCCCCAAACAACCCTTAATCCCCCAACTACCCCAACTTTCCCTCTAGAATCTCCCGGACTTTTCCGGCATCAACTTTCCCCCCTGTTTTTCTCATTGCAGCCCCCACTAGGGCCTGGATCACCGTTACCTTGCCTTTCTTGTAAGATTCCACCAGATCTGGGTTTTCAGAAATTACCTCTTCAGCAATCCTCCCCAATTCCCCTATATCCCCTATCACCCCTACATCCATAACTTTTATCTTCTCAGCCACTTTTACACTAATGTCGGGCTTCTGGTTAATAATATAATTGGCAATCTGCCTTGGTTCTACTCCTAACTTTCTTCCGTCTTCTACAGAAGATTCAAAAAACTCTGCCATCTCTTTCGACTCGCTCAAAATCTTCGCATTTGACTCACTTAACCCATACTCACTCATAAATCTCGTCTCTTTTTTCCAAGGCAACTCCGGTGCCGACTCTCTGATCCTCTGAATCTCTGACTCGCTGATCCTAAGTTCCGGCAAATCCGGTTCCGGGAAGTATCTATAATCATGGGCCTCTTCCTTGCTTCTTTGAAGATATGTTTCCTTTTTCTCCTCATTCCACCCCCGTGTTTCCTGGGTCAGCTTCTCACCCCTCTCCAAAGCCTCAATCTGCCTTTTTATCTCATATTCAATTGCTGCCACCATAAACCGGAAAGAGTTGATATTTTTTAGCTCCACCCTATAAGGAGGCAACTCCTTTTGACCGACCGGACGGACGGAAATATTTGCTTCCAGGCGCATATCACCCCTTTCCATATCTGCATTGGAAACCCCAAGGTACCTAAAAAGTTGCTGCAGTTTTTTGGCATAATCCCTAACTTGTGCAGTGTCTGTAAAATCCGGCTCAGTGACAATCTCCACCAGTGGTACCCCCGACCTATTAAAGTCAATTAATGTCACACCTCCGATGTGCGATAACTTCCCTGTATCCTCTTCCTGATGCGCGCGATTAATTCTAATCCTTCTTTTTCCCTCTAATCCTACTACCTCCATCTCCCCTCTTACACAAAGTGGCCACCTGTATTGGGAAATCTGGTAACCCTTGGCAAGGTCAGGATAAAAATAGTTCTTTCTTTCAAAGCGGGAAACCTCAGCAACTTTGCACCCCAAGGCCAAACCAATTTTCATACACCCCTCAATTGCTTTTTCGTTAATGTAAGGCAAAGCCCCGGGCAACCCTAAACAAACAGGACAAGTATGGGTATTGGGTTTCTCCCCAAAATAATCCGCACTGCACCTGCAAAACATTTTTGACTTGGTGTTTAGTTCAACATGTACTTCCAACCCCATTACCGGTTCATATTTACTCATTCCCTAATCCTCCTACTCCTTCTAATCCCTCAATATTTGGTTTCCTAAGATGACACTCAGTATTCTGTTCATAAACCTCTCCCACATTTAGAATTGTTTCCTCATCCATATATTTTCCGAGTATTTGTAAGCCCACAGGTAAACCATCAGAAAACCCACAGGGTACGGAAAGGCCAGGGATTCCGGCCAAACTGGCGGGAATGGTATAGGCATCGGAGAGATACATCGTTAGAGGATCAGCCGTTTTTTCTCCTAGATTCCAAGCCACCGTGGGAGAAACAGGTCCCACAATCACATCACATTTTTCAAAGGCTTCCTCAAAATCCTGTTTAATAAGAGTCCTCACTTTGGCAGCTTTAGCAAAATAGTCATCATAATATCCTGTAGATAAAGCAAAAGTCCCAAGCATTATTCTCCTTTTAGCCTCTGCCCCAAAATCCTCTCTTCCGGAACCAAACCTTATTCCATCAAACCTGGCCAGATTTGAGGATACTTCGGAAGACATAATTATGTAATAGACAGCCACTGCATATTCCGTATGAGGCAGACTTACCTCTATAATTTCTGCCCCCAAATCTTCCAGCTTTTTAATAGCTTCCCTAATAACTTTTTCTACACCGGAATCCAGACCCTTTCCAAAATACTCCTTCGGCATTCCCACCCTAAGTCCATTCAAATTATTCTTAAATCGTAGATCTTTAATCGTAAATCCGTTCTGCACACAATTACTGTCGTACCCATCCGGACCAGAAATCCACTCCAAAACCTGCCTAGCATCAGCAACACTTTTGGTAATTGGTCCTACCTGATCCAGTGAGGAAGCCATGGCAATTGAGCCATACCTGGAAACTCTTCCATAACTTGGTTTTAGTCCTACTACTCCACAAAGAGAAGCCGGCTGCCGAATAGAGCCTCCTGTATCTGTTCCCAAAGCAAAAGTACAAAGGTCGGCTGCCACGGCTGCTGCCGAGCCGCTGGAAGAGCCTCCGGGAACCTTTTCTAAATCCCAGGGGTTTTTTGTTGCTCCATAAGCCGAGTTTTCCCCTGAAGAACCCATGGCAAACTCATCCAAATTTGTTTTTCCAATCACGCTTATCCCCTGAGACAAAAGTTTTTCAACCACTGTAGCGTTATATGGAGGTAAAAAGTTACTCAATATTTTAGACCCTGCGGTGGTAACAATATTTTGAGTACAAATTATATCCTTTATAGCTGCCGGAATACCGTTAGAACTTTCCTGAACATTAAGAAAAGTATTTAACTTTGGATTCAATTCCTTAATTCTCCCTAAATAAGCGTGATTTAACTCCTCCTTAGAGAATTCATTTTTCTCCAAAGCCTCTAGGGTTCCTATTAAAGTTAGTTTCGTTAAATCATCATTCATAAATCTTAAATCATTAATCGTAAATCTAGCCTACTCCTCAAACACTCCTTTTGTTATAAAAAATCCATTTTTCTTTTGAGAGGCATTTTTTAGCGCTTCATCCTGGCTTAAACTAACCCTAGGGGTATCATCAGACATAACGTTGCTCGATCCTACAACATTAAATATAGGCTCAATATTTTTTATATCCACATTACTTAATTGATCAACATAGTCCAGGATTTTAGAGAGCTGTTCTGAGGATTTTACAATCTCTTCTTCTGAAAGAGGCAAATTCGCAAGCTTGGCAACTTTTTTGACCTGGTCTCCTATCAACCTCATACCCAAATTATACTTTAACCTCTATCTTCTGTTAAGGGAGAAAAATCAAGTACTTGTTTTTAGGCAAATGTTTTCGCTATAGTTTATTAACCATGGATGATTCAGATAACAAGGAACCACAAGTAGCAACCCAGCCCAATACCGGTAATGACGAGGCCTCTGTGGTTATGAACATGGAGAGCATGATCAAAACCCTGATTGCTTCCCAGGAAAAGTTTAAAGAGGAGCTCGGGAAACACCAGGACCTTTTGAATGCCATCTTTGAAAACGATTCTACTTATCAGGAACACTCAGAAGCAGCCAAAGCAGCTGCTAAAATAAAATCAGCCACCAAACAACAGGTCTTAAAACAACCTCAAGCAGCAGACCTGGCCAACAAAGTTAAAATCCTGCGTTCCGAACTGAAGGAGAATAAAGCCAGCCTCTCTGATTACTTAAGGGAATTTCAAAGGATGTCCGGGATTAGTGAGATAGAAGGCCACGATGGGGAAATAAGGGAAATCGTTTTTACTGCCAAACTGGTCAATAAATCCTCCAGGTTATGACAGAATCCTTAAATATTACCCACACCCTCTGTCTTCCTCTAAAAGAAGACCAAGCCCTGCTTGCTATGAAGAAAAGAGGTTTTGGGGAAGGTAAGTGGAACGGTGCCGGGGGAAAGATTGAGGAAAGTGAGAGCTCCGAGGAAGGAGCTACCAGAGAAACCCGGGAAGAATTCGGAATTATCCCAAAATCATTAACCCTTGTTGCTGTTTTGGTTTTCAAGTTCATCGATAAACCGGAATGGGACCGGATTGTAGACGTCTATTTAACCTATGACTGGAATGGTGAACCTTCTGAGTCGGAAGAAATGAGGCCAAAGTGGTTTAAAAAAAGCGAAATACCCTTAACAGAGATGTGGGAGGCAGACACCCACTGGCTACCTTTGGTTTTAGAAGGAAAAACCATTTTGGGAAATTTTGACTACACTGCTGATCAAAAACTGCAAACTTTCAATCTACGCGAAGCAGACTATCAGGAATTAAGCACCTCTTTTAACCGCTCAATGCTTTCAAAATCATAGATTGAGACAGGTAAAATCTGTTTCTTAAACTTTTTTAGCCTCTTTTGGGTATCTTCCAGCTGTTTTTTGTCTACTAAATCAGATTTTGTAAGTAAAATTATTTCTTTCTTCTTAATTAGTTCGGGATTATATGTTTCAAGTTCATGGATAACCGACTGGTAATCACCTTCTATATCTTCCGATTCCACCGCCACTGTGTGCAACAATAACCCAACTTTTTCTATATGTTTTAAAAATTTTATCCCTAACCCCTTGCCCTCCGAAGCCCCCTCAATCAGCCCGGGGATGTCAGCGATTATTTTTCCATCTAAAACTCCCAGGTTAGGCTCCAAAGTTGTAAAAGGGTAGTCGGCCACTTTAACGCTGGCCGCAGTAAGCTCGTTTAACAAACTGCTTTTACCGGAGTTAGGCAAACCAATTAGTCCAAAATCGGCAATTAGTTTTAAAACAACGCTTAATTCCCTTTCCTGCCCCGGCATACCCTTTTGGGCATGCATCGGGGTAGTACGCCTGGCAGATTTTAGCTCAGCATTTCCTCTCCCGCCTATACCTCCCTTACAAATTAATACCCTTTCACCTACCTGATTAAACTCTGTTTCATCCCCACTTAACTTATCTTTAATCACCGTCCCCACCGGCATTGCTATTTCAATATCTTTTCCATCACGCCCGGATTTACAAAAGGTGCTTCCGGGTTCTCCGCGTTCTGCTTCAATAATTTTTTTCTTGGTAAACTGGTTTAAGGCAGTCAGGTCGGAGGTGGTATTAATGTAAATGTCACCACCCCGGCCTCCGTTACCCCCATCGGGACCGGCCTTTTCTTTGGGATAAAAAGAGACCTTTCCGGCTCCCCCATGACCCGCCCTTAAAATAATATCTACTTCATCAATCAACATAAATAAATTTCTAATTAACCTAATTGATCTAATTGACCTAAATTGGGATTTGTTTAGAAATTAGAGTACTTAGAAATTAGGTCAATTCAAAACCTACCTTCCATTTCCTGAAGGGCTTTTATTCGGGCAGGAATTGGGGGATGGGTATTAAAAAGACCTGCTAAAGCCCCTGCCACATCACTGCCTTTTAATGGGTTAACAATATAAAGATGAGCTGTTCCGCGGTTGGCTGCTTCCAAAGGCTCCTTATCCGAGGAAATTTTAAGTAATGCATCAGCTAAACCCTGGGGATACCTGGTCAAAAGCACTCCTGAGGCATCAGCTAAAAACTCCCTGCGTCTTGAGATAGCCAGTTGTATCAACATGGCAACTATTGGGGCTAAAATGGCCGCTACAATGGCCAAAATAACGAATATTGCGTTACCACCTTCTCTATCCCTATCATGGCCACCAAAGAACATAGATCTTAGGAACCAGTCTGAAAGAAGGGCCACCATCCCCACTAAAACAGCCACCACCGTCATCACCAGGGTATCCCTATTGCCAACATGGGACAGCTCATGGGCAACCACCCCCTCAAGCTCCTGTTTATTAAGCTTTTGGATAATGCCGATAGTTAAAGCTATTGCTGCGTGCTTTGGATCCCTGCCTGTAGCAAAAGCGTTAGGGGCAGTATCCTCCAGGACGTAGATTTTTGGGGTGGGCAACCCTGCTGCAATACAAAGATTTTCCACCAGGCGGTAAATTTCCTTGTTCTCTTTTTCACTGATAGGTTTGGCACCGGAAATCCCCAGGACAATCTTGTCTGACCAGTAGTAGGAGATAAAATTCATGATCCCGGCAACAATTAAAGCAACCCCTACTATCCCTAACCCCCCAACTTCCCCAAAGCCCAGGCCACGAGCCAGGATATAAACAACTCCGACCGTAAAAACAGTAAAGAAAACAAAAATCAGATAAGTCTTAAAAATATTCTGGGAAACATGGTCCCAGGCAGTATTAACAGTCGCCATATGGTTGGATTTTAGCACAATTAAGCTAAAACATCTGTAACCATTACACCTTTTTCGTTTTCCTGCCTGGCATGCTCAAGTAGTTTCTTAAAGTCCCTATCTTCCTCACTTAGTCTAAAGATATTATTACTATCTATAAATTCAGGATCTATATGCCGAAATCTTTTGTACATTATTTTACCTGTCATGGGAGGGGTAAGTCGTGGGTTTCTTAACGATTGCAACACGTCTCTAATAAAATTATCATTAGACTCCTTTAATTTCTCTGTAATAGCATTTTCGTCTCCCCAAAAATCCTCTCTCCCTATGACACCTAGTTCAAGCGCTCTTCTTAAAACAGCAGAAAAATGATGATATCTGGAAATTGCTTCAAAGTTACCCCAAACTTCTCTTTGCAGCTGCAAAAATGTCCTGCCAAAAAGGGAAGCTATTTTTCTGTCCCGACATACAATCTTTCCTTCAGAAACCGTCAGGCCCCGGAAAATTACCCTCGCTGATTCTTTAGACATCTGCCTTAATGAATAGTCCACCCGATCTGCGCAAAGGTTCGGCAAGTCTTGCTCCAATAAAGAGAACTGCTCCAGGCTTGAAGCTGTATCTAGGTTAAGACCATACTTTTCTAAGATAGCTGGAATAGCAGAATTGAAAATAAAAGCAGCATGCCTTCTATCTTGCCAGTTTTCTTTAGGATCGGGATGTGAATAATCATCTATAACCCAGTCATAAACATGGGAAAAAGCTGTATGAGAAACGTCATGTGTTAATCCTGCAAGCTGTTCCTCCTCTGAAGCCCCAAGTGCTTTTAGTAATAGCGTTACCCCTACCGAATGCTCCCAGCGAGAAAAACCTTTTGTCTTAAGAAACTCTTCCGGCACACCAAGTTGACTAATGCACTTGAGCCTCTGCATCTCCTGAGTCTGCATGAGCTCCATTAATAAGGGGTTCTCTATTTGGTGGGTACCATAGATTCTATCAGCAACTACTACAATCTCACGCATGAAACGTTTATACCACCTGAAAAGCTTCCCGTCTAGAGTTAAAGGGGTTGATTAAAACTTAACTTCTACGTCCTTCTTTTCTTCTTCTGTAGCCTTAAAGAACTCTTCTTTTTGAAACCCGAACATGTTACCTACAATTGCAGAAGGCATTACCTCCAGGGAGTTATTAAGATCTAAAACATTGGTGTTATAAAACTGCCTGGAAGCTGCCACCTTGGTTTCCGTATCAGATAACTCCTCCTGAAGCTCTTTAAAATTCTCCGAGGCCCGAAGGTTGGGGTAAGCTTCTGCTATGGCAAATAAAGATTTTAAGGCTCCGCTTAACATATCATTTGCCGCCGCTGCCTCATGGGGGTTTTTAGCTCCCATCAAAGCCGACCTTGCTTGGCTTACATCCTCAAAGACCTGTTTTTCGTGTTTAGCATATCCTTTAACTGTTTCTACCAGGTTGGGGATTAAAGAAGACCTTCTTTTAAGTTGGACATCTATTTGTGACCATGCCTCACGGACACGATTCCTAAGGGTAACAAAGTGGTTGTAGGTGGATAAAAACCAAAGGGCAATAATTACTATTAAGGCAATTAGTACATAAAAGCTAATCATCTTTTTTATTGTACCACACCTGTCATACTATCCCAAACCACTTAGCAAATTTTTTAAAGTCCCAAGCGTTTACACTGTCCTCCTTTGTTGCCCAGCCACGCCTGGCTACAGCTACACCAAATCTCATATTCTCCATCTGGCTTGCCTCATGTGAGTCAGTATTAATCACAAACTTTACTCCATACCTTTTTGCTTCCCTAACTAGAGAATCACTTAAATCCAACCTGTTCGGGAATGAGTTTATCTCCAAGGCCTTATTATTTTTAGCCGCAAACTCAAAGATTCTTGGCCAATCAGCCTCGAAAGACTCCCTTTCGTTTAACAGCCTGCCTGTAGGGTGGGTTAACACCTTAACATAAGGATTTGCCAACGCCTTCAAAATTCTCACCGTCATTTTGTCCTTATCCATACGGTGGACGGAATGCACCCCGGCAATGGCAAAATCCAGCAGTTTTAGTGCTTCGTCAGGCACGGAAATGGATCCATCAGGCATAATATCAATCTCGAGTAAATTTATTACTCGGGTATTTCTGTCTGAGGAATTTATGTGTTCAACTAGCTTCGCTTTACGTTTAATAAGCTCAACCATTTGCTCCGGAGTATGGTTAGCCACACTCGGCTGATGCTCAGACAAGCCTAAATAGGAATAGCCCATCTTTTTAGCTTCAGCAATCATATCTTCCGGACTATCCAACCCCAAGTCGTGCGAAGGCTCAATTGGAAAACTGGAGTGGATATGCAAATCACCCTTAATATCTTTAAGCTCAATCAGCTTAGGCAATTTATGCTCTAAGGCAGCCTCAATCTCTCCCGTATTTTCCCTAATCTCCGGCACCGGCGTCTCCATCCCCAGCATCTCATACAACTCTTCCTCCATCTCACATTTTATTATTTCCTCACCCTTTACCTTTTTTACTCCGTATTCTGACACTGAAAAACCTTTTTTCTGTGCTATTGTGCGTAAATGTATATTATGCTGTTTTGACCCTGTAAAATGCTGTAAAAGTGCCCCATAGCCATCAGGATGGGTAAGTAAAAAGTCAAGTTGGACTCCTGAGCCAAGCCTGACTGTAGCCTTAGTATCCCCTTTATCCACCACCTGGGCCACCCCGGGCATAGAAACGATATGCCTTACAATTCCTTCCGGATTTTTTGTAGCCACAGCAAAATCTAAATCCCCTACCGTTGCCACCATCCGGCGTAAACTTCCCAGTGCGTCAGCCTGTACAACATCCGGGCTCTTTTTAAGGTATTCCAACACCTTCTCTGCCTGGACAAAGGCATAAGGCAAAAGCATCCGGCCGTCTTTGATACCCACAACTTGTCTTCTTAAAGCACTTCCAATCCTTATGGCAACTTTTTCAGAAAACCCTTTCCTGATTAACTCACCCGATTTAAGCTTATCTTCTAAATCTTTAATACTTTTAACACCAAATTTACTTAGTTCCAAAGCTGTTTTTGGCCCTACACCCGGAATATCTAGGAATTCAAATACAGCCTCCGGAATTCCTTTCTTTGTCTCTTCCCAATGTTTAACCTTGCCAGTCTTAAATAATTCATCAAGGTATCCCCTAAGACCTGGCCCTATGCCGGAAAGTTGGTCTAATTGGTTATCATCCCAAAGGTCTTTTACCTCGGATGTAGAGTGTTCTATGGCATCCGCAGCATTTTCATAAGCCCGGATTTGAAAAATAGTGGCTTTTTTAAGGGTATATGCCGCAGCCACCCCCCGCAACATCTTAGCCACATTAGAATTGGAGAAACTCATCAAGGTCAGTATATCACTAGCAGGAAGATCTTTGGCGGGCCCGACCGGATTCGAACCGGCGATCTCCTCCGTGACAGGGAGGCGTGATAACCACTACACTACGAGCCCAAACTTACAAATCCTTCTTTTATAATTCTTTCAATAATAACTCTACTCTTCAATTTTTTAAGCTTTCTCTCAATAATTCGAGCTTGTTCAATTGTTTGGTATTCCTGGTGGAAAACTAGCTGCAGCGGCCTTAAATTTTGCAAACTCTTAGTTTTCCCTACGCAGTGCTCAGTAATCCTCCGATCCAGATCATTTGTTGACCCGATGTAAAATCTACCGTTTACTGACGACTGTAAAATATAAATACAATTCATAACCGGTGATCTGTCCGATGGCCATCGGACCGTGATAACTCCGATGGTCGCAAAGCGACATACGGAGTCCGACTTTACGTCGGACCACTACACTACGAGCCCACGCACGCTGTATTGTAACAAATTAAATAAGACTTGACAAAGTTTTTTAAATCAGGTAAATAGTAGTCAACACTTTTAAAACCTGCCTAAGTGTCAAGGAGGTTACTAAGTTGCCAAAAATTAAAAGGAAAGCAAGGTCCATTTCAAGTGCCATTTCAACCCAATCACTTTTACAAAGGGTCCAAAAAGAAATCCAACCAAACCAGTCATATTTAAGTTTAGTCCTGGGGCTTCTGATTGTTATTGTTGCCGGAATTTTAGTCTTTAATTTTTTCAAAGGGAGTGAACCATCTTTAGGCCCCTCCCAAAATACAGTATCTGAGGTAACACCGGATGTTAAACCGGAAAATTTACCGGGTAAATACACAGTTAAAGAAGGTGATACCTTATTTTCTATTGCCGAAAAATATTACAACGACGGTTACCAATACCCCAAGATTGCTGAGACCAATAAACTGGCAAATTCCGAGATAATAAACACCGGCCAGGTTTTGGAAATCCCAAAGTTAGAAACAACAGCACAAAAAGCAGAAACAACAGTTGCACCAAGCCAGGACCTAGGGACAGGCGGAGCAACTAATTTAACAATTTGGGGTGAAAAGATTACCGGAGATAGTTATACTGTAGTTGAAGGTGACTGGCTGTCAACAATCGCAGGAAGATCTTATGGGGATATTATGGCTTACACAAAAATTGCTGAGGCCAACAAGATTACTAACCCTGATATAATCGAACCTGGCCAAGTCCTCAAAATCCCAAGATAAGTAAATCCTGCTCCCCGAATGGTATAATTATCCCGATCAGCGCGGGATTTGTATAGTGGTAATACGCTACCTTCCCAAGGTAGAGCCGAGGGTCCGATTCCCTTATCCCGCTCCATAGGATTTTAATCGAACTCGTGGATTTTAGGTTCGGAAAATTGCTGAAATGTGTCAAAATCTAGGCTCATAACCTCATACCCTAAGGGGAATCGAACTAGCCTTAAGCTTACTATTTCTCATCAGGGTCGGACTCTTCAAAACTCCCCATCCACTTTAACCCATAACATTCTTGCATAACTGAACAAGCCAACAGATAAACAACTTCTTGTATCTCTTTTAGTTCGTCTTCAGATGCATTAGGATAATATTTTTTTATTTCTTCTAATGGTAGCATATGTTACTAACCACCTCCTTTTTTTCTGTTTGTGGTTATAGTCCCTTCCTTTTAGTATCAACAAATTTTACTTACAACCCAAAATTGCGTATAATCACCACTAGTTATCAGCCGTTACAAATAAATAAAACAAAGAACTAATATGGCAGAACGAGAACAGTCGACACAACAAAGAAATATAGCCACATATGAACGCACTATCGGTGCTACAGGTGGATGGGAAGTAGGAGTGGATGTAAAAGAACCACTTCCAGAATTTATTCAGGAATATACACGAGATATATTAAGCTGGCTTAATCCAACACAAGGATGGCAAGTGACTGAAGTTCGGGCTGGTTTACTCGACCCTGCACAAATTCGATATGCAGCCGAACAACGAACAGATGCTCCAACTGAACTCTCACCCGATTTACTTACATTAGGTATTACATTAAAAGCTGCAAATCCACCATTAAGAAGAAACCTTAGACGCACTCCTGTTGCACTCGACATGAGGAAAGTTTTAGCTCCTGATTTTGAAGGACAAATTGCGATCGGAGAAGATGGTAGGTCGGCAGACTTATTGCCAAGAAAAATAGGAACTTCATATCGTTTGGAAGAAGCCATGAGAGAACTCTCTAATACATTTTATCTTTCGGGTGTATTAGTTCATGCGGCTTATGAACATCCATATAGTTTTAATTTTCCTCCTACTCCAACTGAGAAAGATACCCCACGAGAACCATTTCCCAAGAATCTTTCAATGATAGTAATTTTAAGAAATCTTTACACAAAATTAGAGCAAGAAGAAACTGAATTAAGAACTCGAAGAGAAGATATGGCAAAGAAACTTGGTATAGAAGTAGCAACACCAGTCGTGGCTCAACCTGAGGCCACACCTACTCAAGTTGATGAACCAGCTACTGATTCTAGCGAAGACCAAACAACTAAAAAAGATAGCAAGGTTCAAGCAGAACAAGGAAGAAAAGTAACAATAGAGCCAGGTGTATACAGATTTTCACTTAAAGACCATTTGTGGCATGCTGATGTTGAAGCTGGGTTAACTCGCATTGAAGAACCTCCTGTTTCATTTACAGATATAGGTGGATTGGCCGAGGTTAAAGGAAGCCTAAAACTTCTTGTCGCTGGTTTACAGAATCCAGACCTGTTTTCTAAATGGGGAACAAGACCACCAAGAGGTGTTTTACTTTATGGCCCTCCCGGAACTGGTAAAACCATGATTGCGAAGGCTCTAGCCAACGAAGCTGACATTCCATTCTTTTCATTACAATTTACAGATGTAGCATCCCGATGGGTGCGCCATACTGCGGAAAATGTAAAATCTATTTTAGAGACACTTGACAGAATTGATGGAAAGAAAATAGTGTTTATTGATGAATTTGATAATGTGGCTATAAGTCGAGACGAGTATCCTCCAACTCAAGGAGGCGGTTCTTCAAAGAAAGCAAACGAAATACTAAATCCTCTGCTTGAATACATGGATGGTTTTAGGTCTACCCACAACACAATCTTTGTAGCTGCCACAAACAGGAAAGATGATGTTGATGAAGCTATGCTTAGACCTGGAAGATTTGACCGTCAATATAATATCCGTCTACCACAAGGCGAAGAATTACTAGACATTTACAGAGTGCAAATTGCGAGAGCGGAAAGAGAAGCTGACAGAAGTTTATTTGCGGCTGATGTTGACCTCAACGCACTAATGAGATTATCTAAAGGATTTAGTGGTGCTGATATAGCAGAAATCATAAGACGAGTCTTAGAAAATAAAGTTGCTGGCGAACTTCAAGGTGAAAACCAAAGTAATGTTACAACAGATAATTTAGCGAGAGAATTACAAGTTTATGAAAGAAGGAAGCGGGATACTCAAATAGGATTTCGTCCAAATATTGGATAATACCTCTATTTTTTTTGATTATTTCTAATATGCATACTTATGCATTTTTTAGTTCTAAAGCATAAACTAAATCTGGTAATAGACCGTCAGATAGGAACAATCTGAAGAATTCTGGCAGTCTGGCTAAGACCTCATCAGGAGATCCATAGGATTTTTATCGAACTAACAACTTTTAGCTTTGGAATGTCTCTAAAATTTCTCAGAATCTAAGCTTATAAACTTATACCCTACCTCCAACTTCCCTTAACTCCCCGATTTTTGTAAAATAAAGCTATATAAATTGCCAGCGTAGCTCAGTGGCAGAGCAATGCTTTCGTAAAGCAGAGGTCGTGAGTTCAACCCTCACCGCTGGCTCAAAAAATACAGTATACTGGTTATATATAAGCAAAGCCTGAAATTTTTCGCTTTGCTCAAAATTATGAAACGCTACCAATCAAGATATAGTTCAAGGTCAAAACCTCTTTCTGTCCGGCGTTTAGAGAAAAAGGGTAAGCGAAAATTTATCTTCACTATCCTTTTAGGGTTTTTCCTTCTCTATGCCCTTCTTACATGGATTTTACCCACCCTTGTAGGAGGCCTGTCTGTAATAAATAAGTTTAAAGATGCCCCAAAAGCTACAAGCTCTATTGCCAATAACGCCACCTTAGCCCCACCTATCCTTAGTATCCCTTATGAAGCCACAAACACCGCCACTATCTCCGTAAAAGGCTATGCCGCTGCCTCATCAACCGTCGAGATTTATATTGATGATGAGTTAAAAACCGATACCAAAGCCGGGGGTGACGGCAGTTTTTCTACCAGTCCTATCTCTTTAAATATTGGCACCAACAACATTTCCGGAAAAACAGTTGATGAAAAAGGCAACAAAAGCCCCTCCTCCAAACCAATCCGTATTATTTTTACCAGCGACAAACCTGATTTAGAGATATCTTCACCCTCAGATAACCAAACCGTAAGCGGAGATAAAAAAGTTACTGTCTCAGGCACTACCAATGCCGATAAAGGGATTAATGTGACAGCCGGCAATACCCGTTTAATCGTAAACTCCGACGGCACATTTTCCCAAAGTATTGATATCAGTGAAGGGGAAAATAATATTGTAATCACAGCTTTAGACCAAGCCGGTAACACCACCCAAATTACCCGAAAGGTTATTTATCAACCATAGATGGCGTCCATTGCCTTAATTATCAGCTTAACCTTGGGGCAGATAGCCAAGTTCCCCCAGGGGTCCCAAGGAGGTATCACCCTTTTAGATATCACGGTAGTTATCCTTGTCCTTATTTCCCTTTTTAAACTAAAGTTCCGCTTAAAAAAACCACCCTTATGGCTTTTGGCAGCCCTAATCTTTGTATCCGCAGCAACGCTCTCTTTAATACTATCACCGCTTAATTTAAACCTAACCCAATACCTGCAAAGTTTTGCCTATACCTTGAGGCTACTAACCTATATTCTACTTGGCTGGGTTATTTACAGCGGCGCTTTAACAGAAATAAGAAAAAACACTGCAAAAATCCTTACCTTTTCCGGCTTAGGGCTTGCAGCCTTAGGGTTGTTTCAGCTGATCCTTCTACCAAACCTGGGCTTTCTGCAAAACCAAGGGTGGGACCCCCATTTTTTCAGGACAGCTTCAACCCTCCTTGACCCTAACTTTACCGGAGCCTATCTTGCCCTGACTATGCTGGTTTTTGCAACAAAGGCAGGTAAAATATTCCCAAAAAAATTACTCATACTTTCATTTACTATCACCTACCTTGCTTTTGTAACCACATTTTCCCGAAGTTCGGCGCTCCTTTTAATAGTCGCGTTTTCTTCACTTGCATTTTTAAAAAGATCCGTAAAATTATTTCTTCTTGGCCTTTTCCTATTCTTTGGGTTCTTCCTTATTTTTAATACATACCAAAAATCTATTGCCTTACCCCGCAATATAGACAGGGAACATTCGGCAGAGGCCCGTTTTGATACCTGGCAGCAGGGCTTTGAAGTGTTCCAAAAATCTCCCGTACTTGGGGTAGGTTTCAATGCCTACCGCTACGCATTGGACCAATATAACCTCTCTCTCCCTGAATTTTTACAAAGCCGGGGGTCTTCAACTAACGATTCCAGCCTTTTATATGTCCTTGCAACCACAGGCATCATAGGGTTTATAGCTTATCTGGTTTTTTTAGGCCTTCTGGTCCGGCACACCCTTTCCTCAAAAGAAGAATGGGGGATTATTTTAATAGCTTCCCTGGCCGGGCTTTTACCTAACAGCTTTTTTATAAACTCCCTATTTTACCCCTGGATTTTTTTATGGATTGTTCTTCTCTCCTTGAAGGTTACTGCTGACCGGTAATCTCCTGGTATAAACTGTTTAATTTCTCAGCAGAATGTTTCCAGGAAAATTTCTTTGCTTGGGTTATACCCTTTCTATTTAATGTTTGGCGGAGATTTATATCAGAAGATATTTTAATTAATGTCCTGCTAATCTCTTTAATACTTTCAGGGTCTACATATAGAGCAGCATCTCCACAAACTTCCGGCAACGAGGAAGTATTGGAAGTTATTACCGGAGTACCACAATTCATTGCTTCCAAAACCGGAATACCAAAACCCTCATAAAAAGAAGGGTAAGCTACACATAATGCTTGTTGATACAAAATTTTTAATTCCTCATTTGATACAAAACCTAACATTTTTATATTTTTATGGTTGGTCAAGTTTTCCAACCCCTCATTTTTCCAACCTATCTTTCCCACCAAAACCAGGGGAATATCCAATTTACTTTCCAGATATCCTTTAACTAAGTTTTTAAGGTTTTTCCGCGGCTCTAAAGTTGCTACCGATAAAAAAAATCCAGGCTGTAAATTAAATTTTTGCAAAACCCGGGCAGTCCCTTCCCTATTAATCTTCGGGTTGTACAAGCTGTCTGCTGCCGGGTAAATAATTTCCATCCTTCCCTTTGGTTTAAGTTTTGAAAAATCATCTTTTGCACTTTTAGAGATTGCCAAAACTAAATCGGCATACCGGGCGATCCTTTTAAAACGAACTGTATCAAGCTGTGAGGTTTTTTCCTCATGCCACCGGGGGTATAAAACCGATGTCAAATCAAAAACGGTAGCTACCTTTTTACCTGACCCTTGGGGAGGCATGTACCAATTAAAGGAATGGAATAAATCAACCTGGCCAATAAACTTTTCTACCGGGAGCCAATTTAATTTCTGCCATAATAAAAAGGCTGTCCTAAACGACCTGGCAGGAAGTTTAATTATCTTTAGTTCCGCGTTGGGATATTTTCCTAGATCAATATTTTTTAAATAATTATAAGTTCGAAAAGTGGCAAAACCGAAAAGAATAAATTTATCCGTAGCATTTATTTTTAGCAGTCCGTTAATAAGCTGGTAAGTATAGTTCCCGATACCGGTCCTTTGTTTATCATTTAAAACAGATATATCAATACCAAAAGTTTTCATTATTTCTCCAAAACTGCAAAATATTCCGTGGGGTATTGATGTATTGGTAGTATGGATAAAACAATTTTCCTAATTATTTTTTTTAATAATACGGGTCCCCTAAAAAGTGCAGCAAAAACAGTCTCATTATATAAAGGGTGTACCTGCTTCAAATAAATCAGCTTCAAACCCACCATTTTTATCAGGCTTTTAACATCATCCTCACTATACTCACGCAAATGGGATTTATCCAAATAATGCCGGAAAATTACCCCTGATTGTTCTAGCTCTTTATCTACTACCCGGGGTACAATAATAATTATTCTTTTACTGGTAACTCTTTTTGCCTGTTGTAAGATTTTTTTATCGTCTCCGTGTTCTAAAATATCAAATAAAAAAACCGTATCAAATAAATTATCTTCAAATGGCAATTTTTCAGCCGTGCCTTTTACAAAATTACCTTTTTTATTTTTTTTTGCACCTTCAATAAATTTTTCTACAAAGTCCAGTCCCCAAACCTGGTACCCTAATGAACTTAGGTAGTCTACATAAATCCCGCTGCCGCAGCCAACATCCAAAACCTTACTACCATCAATAAAGTTTATTAATAGCGCTACTCTCTCCTTATCTAATTTAGCAGATTCCTCCCCCCATCCAAACCGGGCAGCAGAATCTAAATAGTAACCAGAAGATTTTTTAGTCATGTCCGAAGTAATATTTTTGGATATAAAAAATAAGCACTGAGAGACTTATAACATCTGAAATAACGGTAATCCAGGCAGCAGCCATAAATCCATACTGCGGTATAAAAATAAGGTTGGCTGTTATATTAAAAATAAGCGGCACAAAAGAAATAAAAATTACTTGCCTTAAAAATTTCTCAGACGAAAGTAGAATTTGTGAAACCGGCACATGTACAAACATAAACGGTATTGATAAAGCTAAAATCTGTACCACTACCACCGCCTTTAAATATTGCGGTAAGAACAAACTAATAATGAGAGGTAAAATAAATACGTATCCCACTGCCACAATAACCCCAAAGACAGCCATCACCTTAATACTTTTATAATATATTTTTTTAATTTGTGCCTTATCTATCTCCTGAAGTTTGGCTAAAATAGGAAAAAGCGTTACTGCTAAAGTAGTGGGGATAAAGACAATTGCTTCTAAAAATCTGTAAGCTACCCCGTAAATGCCGGTCTCAAAATTACCCCGTAAGTAAGAAAGAAAAAGCGTGTCTACTTTAAAATAAATCAGTCCTAAGATACCTAAAAATCCATACGGCAAAGACCCGGCAAGCATCCTTTTTATTAATTGGAAGTCAAAAGCCTCCAACCAGTTCAACCTTTCCTTAAATGCTAAAACAATTAAAGACAACACATACAAGGCTTGTCCTGCCAGTAACCCTAGAACCGCTCCTTGCGGACCAAACCCTAAAGTAACCAATATAATACCTATAAGCACAGTAAAGATACTTAAAGAGGCTATCCCCAAGGCAGAATATTTTGTTTTCAAAGATGCAATAAAAGCTGCATCCAAAGTTAAAGATATGCTTTGCGGTAAAGCGACTAAGACTGCCAGTAAAAATAAATTACGCCGCGTAAGATCAGGGTCTAGGAAATAAATTCCACCTAAAAAAGCAAATACAAAAACCAATAAAATAATCAGCCGTAAAACAATTGCTGCGGATAAAAGTTTCCCTACCCTCTCCCGTCCCAATGAAACCTCTCGGGTAATAAACCTGGTAATGCCGAAATCGGCTAAAGAGGAAACTAAAGAAAAATATGAAAGGGCTGCCACATATAATCCAAAATCGCCCACCCCTAAGCTTCTGGCTAAAAAAAGGGTATATAAAAAAGAGGTAACCTTCGCAAAAACCTGCCCCCCGTATAACCAAGCCGACTTTTTTAAAATTACTTTCTCCACAAGGATAGTTTAACAAAAACCCGTTCTGTGGGCACTAAGGGATTTGAACCCCTGACATCTGCAATGTGAATGCAGCGCTCTACCACTGAGCTAAGTGCCCATAATAGTTTGTATTTTACCATTCCCACCCTTGCCTTACAAACCTGAAATATAGGATAATAAGTTTATGGAGCCCACATATTACCCGGAAGAAAAACCTTCTTTCTGGTCCTCATTCAAAGGAAAAGCAGTAGAATTTATAGAATTTATCGCCATAATAGGGGCCGTCTTTGTAGTCCTCCGCTTTTTTGTGGCTGAGCCCCATAAAGTCTCCGGCCGTTCTATGGTACCTAATTTCCAGGACGGTGACTATATTATCACCAATAAAATTAGTGCCAAAAGCGGGGAATTTAAAAGAGGTGAAGTGGTAATTTTACAAAACCCAAGAAACCCCGACCAGGTTTTTATCAAAAGGGTCATTGGTTTACCCAATGAACGTATCGGCTTACTAAACGGCGCTGTTTTAATAAACAGCCAACCGATTGCTGAAACCTACCTCCCTCAGGGGACAATAACACCCGGAGAATCTTTTTTGACTGATGGGGAAGAAGTAGTTGTACCCGATGGCCAATATTTTGTAATTGGCGACAATAGGACCGGCAGCTCTGACTCTAGGGAATGGGGCCCGGTTCCGACTGAGCTTATTATTGGCACGGCATTTTTAAGGTACTGGCCTCCACAAGAATTTACGCTGATCAAGATCGGAGTGGAATCTCAGTAACAGTCATTCTGGCAAGGGCGCTTTTGGCAACCGCGACCAGAATCTAAGACCCCATAAAAGAAGTTATCGCCTCGTAAACTTTTCTCATAATTTCCGATGTCCTATCCGGGTCTCCGGGTACCCTAATCTCTAACCTGGCATGGTTCCCTGTCAAAACATATTTTACATTTGCTTTCTTATCTCCGTCAGACAGCGTAGATGAGAGCCCATGTTGGATCCTGTCTACCTCGTCATTTAAAATATGCATGGAGGTTCCCACACCTTTTTTAGGCGCAACACCAAACTTTACCCGCATTTTCCGGACTAACTCCTCCGCACCCCGAACCGACAAATTTTTCCGCAAAACCTCTTTATAGGCATCAACAATAAGTTGGGGATCCTCTAGGGATGAAAGTGCACGGACATGTCCTTCTGTGGTTTGCCCGGACATCAATGCATCTTTTAAAGCATCGGGGAGTGTTAAAAGACGGATGGTATTTGAAATATAGGCCGGGCTTTTACCTACCCTTTGGGCAATTTCAGAATTAGCCAGATTAAATTCCCCCATTAGCCTTTGGTAAGCCTGGGCACGCTCCAGGGGGTTTAAGTCCTGCCTTTGGACATTTTCCACAATTGCCATCTCCAACATCCCTTGGGGAGAAGTGGTTTTAATAATCACCGGCACTTTTTTAAGCCCGGCTAATTTTGAGGCCCTCCACCTGCGCTCTCCGGCAATAATCTGAAATCCGGCCGGCGTCCGGGCTATCACAAGCGGCTCCAAAATTCCATGCTCACGGATCGACTCGGCAAGTTCCGCCAAAGACTCAGGGGTAATTAAACCTCGTGGTTGGAGCGGATTAGGTTCCAGAAGTGTTATATCCAATTCAAAGACTTGATCCGTATTATCGTTATTATCCATTAACTGATACTACCTGACAGCCTTTTTTCTTGCTAAATTGGACCTTCCCGGAAGAAACAGAATAAATAGTAAAGTCATTTCCAAGTTTTGTTCCGGCACCGGGATTAAAATGGCTTCCCTTTTGCCGGATTATAATATTACCCGATTCGACCTTTTCACCACCATAGCGCTTTACGCCCAAGCGCTTTGAAACCGAATCCCTATTTGTTTTAGCTGTACCGCCTGCTTTTGTATGTGCCATAATTAGTTATTAGTTATTAGTTATTAGTTATTAGTTCGTTGTTCATTGTTAACATAATACTTTCTGTGAAAAGTGTCAACACTTCGACCCCGCTCAGTGTTGATCCTGAGCCTGCCGAAGGATCAAGAAGCTTTTTTCACGGACTTCTTTACCGGTTTTACTGCCTCTTTTTTGACTTTGGGTTCTACCTGCTTTTCAGTTGCCCACTTAACTATTGTAACTTCCCTTCTTTGGCCGGAAACCTTCCTATAATTTGCTTTTGCATGGAACTTGGCAACCCTTACCTTATCCTTTTTAATAGTTTCCAATACCTCTAATTTCAAAGATTCTTTTAAATAGGGTGTTCCTACTTCAACCCCTTTTTCATCCTTCAAAAGCAATACCTTCTCAATGGAAAGTGTTTTTTCGCCACCATTAATCTTGTCAACTTCAATCCTCTGCCCGGGTTTAACCAAATATTGTCTGCCTGAAATTTCAAAAACTACGTAATTCATACAAAGCGTATTGTACCTTTTTAGCCCTAGAAAGACAAGCTCTTCACATCATATTTCTCTAAAATAGCCTCTACCCCCTTTAAATTCTTAGTCTTCTTGTTCCAGTACCTTATTCTGGCCTGCTTATCCTTATCTTCCAGCCTTTCAAAATGAAACTCAAATCTTCTAAACAACTCTTCAGACGCAGCACTGGGATTAAGGCCTAATTTGTGGCATAAATATAAACCCCTTGTTGCAACTCCGGCCAGTACACTGTAAAAGGTCCTGTCCCTAAATATTGTCCAAATTAGCATCCCTTGGTATCTCACATCATAAGTCCTGGTTTCCAAATCATGGAGAGTCCTGGAAGAACCAATCCGTAAATTACCGTGGCCATCATAGGCCATCATCGTTAAATGGTCCGTATGGTTAGAGTAATAGCCAATTGTATTTTCCAAAAGATTATCCGTTACTCCTGTAACAAGGGTATTTTCAAACTCCCAATCATGGTAATGAGTTATCTTAAGTTCATCTTCTGCAGCCCGGATACATTCTTTTATCCCCGGCTGGTATTTAATATGGCCTTCAAAAAATACATCACAATCACTTGGGCTTACTCCCAAAACCAGATCCCTCAAATAACCTCCTATAATATGAGGATTTTTAAAATCAGGATTAATCTCTGAAGCAATTTTTAAAATACCTACTCTCTTTTGAAGTTCCGGATGTTGCTTAAATTTTAATATTAATTCTTGCTCTGTAAGCATTTTAATCCTTCAATTTACTAAGTTGCACCGCTGCAAAAGGGATAAACATCTCCTGCTCGGACAAACCACCATGCATCCCCAGCTTTACATGAGAACTGGGAACATGTTCATACCAAACCTGTTCGTTCCGGGCAGGCAAGATCAGAACATTCCCAGCTCTTTCTATAAATTTCTGGGAGATTCTCCCCGGTCCAAACAGCCCTGCCTCCAGCGCATCATCCATAGTTAAAATCTCTGCTTTCCCCCTTAACAAATCCTTAAGCATTTTTATGGATTCATCTATCTTTTCATCCCTAATGTTTAAAAAAACATCCCTTGAGGAACCTCCCGGTAAAATAGACTTACCGTTTGCACCTATTTGGAAATTATTGATAAGTTCCGGGTATTTATTTAACCAAATAATTTCTTCCGGATTAACTGTAACCTGTCCATGATCGGAAATTATAATCAATAATGTCTCCTCTGCGGTTTTACGGTCTATTTTATCAATAAACTCTGATGTCAAAAGATGTGATAAAGTGGAAAGTTCGACCATATATTCATCCGTATTGTTTCCAAATCTATGTCCGGTTCCGTCCAGTTCAGACCAATAAACATCAAAATAAGCCGGGCCGGATGTACCCACAAGCAGCCTTCTTAGCTGGGGGAATAAATCAGAATTCTTACTGTATGGAACCGTCACGCTGCCTTTTTTAGCAGCCTTTGAATAAACAGAATGGGAAAAAATCTCGTTTGAAAAATGAAACGGTTTTACTCCTCTATGAGCCAATCTTTCAAAGATAGTCGTCCCTTCAAAAAGCATCCCCCCATTACCTCCGAGTTGAGTTAAACTGTCGCGTTCTTCAGAATCAATTAGTTTAAAAGGGAGGGTTTCGATAACTTCACCGAATTCATTGAAATAAAGATTCCACTCTATTAAACCGTGTTCCAAGGGACTTTGGCCACTGTAAAAAGTTGTTAGGGCATTTGAGGTAGTTGAAGGAAAAACTGATGTTAAAGGGTAGATTACCGCCCTGTCTGTAAGCAAGTTTAGGAATTTATAATCCCTTGAATATTTAACTATCTGGTCAAATCCCAAAGCATCTATAAAAAAAGTGACTACTTTACTAAATCCCCGCTCCCCTCCATTAATAAATTTATCTGGAAGTGTTGGCCTAATTGACTCTTCCCCAAATAAAGATGGAATCGTGTTGCCAACTTCGAGTAAGGAATATCTCCCATAATCAGGATAGATAAATTCACCTTTCTGCCGGTCTCTTTTGATAAGATCAAGTATCTTTCTTTCAATCACGTAAGGAATTGTATCACAAGGAGAAGGAAGACTATCCCAATTCCTCCCTTTTTTTATTAAATCTAGCCACAGAGGCAATTAACCCTAGAGAGATAAGGGTTGCGATAATAGAACTCCCTCCATAAGAAAGAAGAGGCAATGTAATCCCCGTAACCGGTGCCACTCCTATATTCATCCCGATATTGACTACAATCTGGAAAAACAGCATCCCTAAAACCCCAAATACTAAAAGGCTTCCGAACCTACTCCGTGTTTCCTGGATAATTTTAAGGCTTCTCCCAATAACCAGCCCATAAAGACCAACCACAACTACCGAAACCAAAAACCCAAATTCCTCCGCAATTGAAGCAAAAATAAAATCAGTCCTGTATTCCGGCAAAAATTGCAGCCTCGACTGGGTACCCCTTCCCAACCCTCTACCAAGAATTTCCCCGGAACCTACAGCGATAGTCGACTGAATAACATTGTATCCTGAACCCAATGGATCATTAAAAGGGGAAAAGAAGCTTAAAATTCTCGATTTTTGATAATCCTGTAGGAATATCCAAGCTACCGGCATAAAAATCAATGATACAAAACCCATTATGGCAAGTTTTACCGCTGAAATATTTGCCCCTACTAACATAACTAGCCAAATCATCAATAAAGTCAAAGCTGTCCCTAAATCGGGCTGTTTAAAAACTAAACCTAAAAGCGGCACAATAAAAAGAAAGCTTTTAAAAATATTTAACCAATTTGCCCTGGAGGAAGACCAAAATTTTGCCAAAAATAATATCAGGACAGGTTTGGCAAGCTCTGAAGGCTGCAAGTTTATCCCCACAACCTGTATCCATCTTAAAGATCCCCTGGTTTCAATACCAACAATAAACACTATTAACAAAAGGGCTAATACACCAATATACAGGTACTTTGTGTAATTATTATATGACTGGAAATCAACCAGGGAAAGGAACCAATAAATTAAAAGTCCAATTAAAGCAAAAACTATTTGTTGTATGGCAAGCCTAGGGTCAGATGAATAAATCACCAAAACCCCTAAGGAAAGCAATAAGATTACCGGCAGGGTAATTAATAGGTCGGGTAAAACTTTAGGCCTTTTGATCATTAAACAACTTCAATGGATAATTTTTCACCTCTGGAAATTTCCGAAGCATTGGTTTGCCGCAAAACCATCTGCAAAAGATCTTCTTTTTCAGGAATATTAGGGGATAATACCCTAATTTTATCTTTTAAGGTCAACCCCGACTCTTTCCGTAAGTTTTGAATTTGCCTGGCCAATTCCCTTGCTTCACCTTCTGCCGCAAGCTCCGGAGTAATGTTTGTATCTATTGTAATTTCTGATCCCGGCTTATATTCAACCTGCTTTACATTTAGTTCATCAGCTAAAATTTTCTCCAAGTCATCATCCAGTTTTTCCTCCAGGCCATAAGTTACTTTCTGTAACGGCTGCCGTAATTTTATCTCTGCCTCTTTTCTTTGAGCGTGTCCCACCTCCACCATTTGTCTTAAAAAACCCATCTGCCCCATAAGACCCTTATTTATTAGCTCTTTATCAGCCTCTGGGAAATCTACCAGGTGGACCGACTCCTCGCCAGTCAAATTTCTATACAACTCTTCTGCAATGAACGGCATAAAAGGAGCCAGTAATTTACTCAGAGTAATCAGCACAGTATGAGTTGTTGATAAAAACGCCTCTTCTTCATACTTTTCTGCCGAGGGTCCTACCCGATCCCTTGATCTTCTTATATACCAGGTTGAAAGGTCGTTTACCACAAAGTCTTCAATTGCCCGGGAGGCACTCATCGCATCATATTTTTCCAGTTTAGAATTTACCAACTCAACTAAAACATTTAACTTAGCTAATATCCATTTATCTAATACCCCTAACTCCCTGCCCGCATTGCTTCGCAAAGCGTTGCAGGCGGGCTCTTCTCTAAGATTTGCATAATCAACAAAAAACTTATAGCAGTTCCAATAAATCAAAAGAAATCTTCTTTTGACTTCGTTTCCTAGGTTATACCCAAAACGGAGGTCATCACTGGGATTTGCGCTAAGATAAAGCCAACGCATTGCGTCTGCCCCCATTTTTTCTGCCGCTTCATCAAACCAGATGGCATTGCCTTTGGACCGGTGCATCTCTTCCCCTTTTTCATCTACCACTCTTCCATGGCCAAAAATCCGCTGCACAGGAGGTTTTCCTTCAAGCGCTGAACTCATAGCAATCATGGCATAAAACCACAATTTAGTTTGCTCATACATCTCCACGGCAAATTCAGGAGGAAACCACTCCTCCCAATATCTCTTATCCGCCAGGTAACTTACTTCCTGCTTATCTTTTTCGGTAATAGTGGAGTACGGTACAATCCCGGCATCAAGCCACGGATTACCCACATCAAGAACTCTGGTAGCTATACCGGCACACTTGTCACACCTAATTTTGACCTGATCTACCCAGGGTTTATGGGGAGTGTGACCTTCAAATTCATTCCATCCCTCGACAGCTCTTGTTTTTAATTCTTCCTTTCCCCCGATAACTTCAAAATTCCCGCATTTAGGACATTCCCAAATGGGCAGAGCCAACCCCCAATATCTTTTTTTGGAAATCAACCAGTCCTGCAAATTTTCCAGCCAATCAAGCTCACGCTTTTCAACAAACTTCGGTTGCCATTCAATCTCCCTAGCAGCTCTCAGCATCTTTTCCCGATAAGTTATATTATCACCCGGACTTTTTTTATCCACAGCAATATACCACTCATCAACTACCCTCCACACTAACTCAGTCTTACATCGCCAGCATGTAGGATAACGGTGGGCATAAGGAACAACATCAAACAAAAACTTCCCCCCATCTTTCTGTTTTAAGTAATCAATTATCAGTTCAGGATGGGATTTAGCATTTTGTCCAGAAAAATCACCCATCCCATCTAGGTAATGAGCCGCTTCATTAATCACTTCAATAACAGGTAGCCCAAACTTCTTACCTATTTGAAAATCCTCAGCTCCGGCTCCGGGAGCAATGTGGACTAAACCCGTACCTTCTTCCTCGGTAATTGGTAGAATCAATTTGTCGGTTTCTATAACCCGATGTTGATAGTCCCCCAAAGCATTTTTAACACGGTCAAGGTCATCAAAGGGGGAGGTATACTCCCATCCCACCAAATCATTTCCCTTAACTGTCTTTTTAATATGAAGATTTAACCTTTTTGCTGCCTCGCTACCCAAATAATAAGTATCGCCGGCTACCTCGCCTGTTGCCGCAACATAATCTTTCTCGACATCTACCGCAATTGCCACATTAGCCGGCAATGTCCACGGTGTAGTAGTCCATACAAGAAGATATTCATTATTTTTACCCACAATCGGATATTCTATATAAACTGATTCATGGGTTAATTCTTTATATTCTTCAGTTGAAATTTCGTGCTGAGAAATGGCTGTTCCACATCTCGGGCACCAGGGAACACTGTCATGGCCTTTGTAAAGCCAGCCCTTTTCATAAACTGTTTTTAGGTAACGCCAAATTGTGTAGTTATTTTTTTCTGAGGAAGTATGGTAGGAATTATCCCAATCCATAAAATACCCAAGTCTCTTGGATTGTTCAGTCATAATACCGCCATAATTATTTACTCTCTCTTTACAAAGACTCACAAACTTTTCCAGTGAGGCAAATTTATCTCCTGGCACTAAATTCTCGATATCTTTTTTACTTTTGAGTCCCAACTCTTGTTCAACTCCAACCTCTACCCACAAACCCTGCTCATCAAAACCGTTTTGGAAACGTTGCCTGTAACCTTTCATGTTGTAAAACCTTTGCCAAAGGTCTTTGTAAGCCCTACCCCAGGCATGATGGACACCCATTGGGTTATTGGCCGTAATAGGCCCGTCAAGGAAAGAGAATTTTTTATCGGAACCTTCATTCCTTTTGAGGTATTTTTCAACAATACAGTTTTGTTGCCAATATCCCAGAATTTCTTTTTCCAAAGCCGGAAAATCTACTTGTGATGAAACAGGTTTAAAGCCAGTCATACGAGTAATTCTAGCAGAAAAATCGAGGTTAAACTAGTTATTGCGGCGTAAAAATGCCGGGATATCCAGTCTGCTGTCTTCTTCCTCTTCAACTGCATACTGCGCATCATCCTGGGCACTGGTATCATCCTGTTGGGTATCATCCTGGGGGCTACTTGCCATTTGCCCTAAATTAGCCTGGGCCATGGGGTTTATTCCGGGAGAGGCATACTCCCGCAAGCGTGCCCTGGTCTGGTCAAAGCCTGTAGCTATTACTGAAATCTTTACCTGGTCTACCTGGTCATCTTTAATGGTAGCACCGAAGATGATAGTTGCATCCGGATCGGCAGCGGCAGAAATAATCTTAGCAGCCTTATCCACTTCATCCATCCCCAAGTCCGGCCCGCCAACGATATTAAAAAGCACACCCTTAGCGCCTTCAATAGAGACTTCCAAAAGAGGTGAAGCGATCGCCATCCTGGCGGCTGTCTCCGCCCGGTTTTCCCCACCGGCCTGACCAATTCCCATCAGGGCCGATCCGGCGCTGGTCATAATTGTCCTCACATCGGCAAAATCAACATTGATTAAACCTGGCATAACAATCAGGTCTGATATCCCCTGCACACCTTGCCCTAAAACTGAATCCGCCATCATAAAAGCATCCTGTAAGGACATATTCTTATCAACAACCTCCAAAAGCCTTTGGTTTGGGATGACAATCAAGGCATCAACATTGTTTTTCAGGGCTTCAACCCCTTCCTCCGCAACTATCATCCTTCTTGTGCCCTCAAAATGGAATGGCTTAGTAACCACAGCCACCGTCAAAGCTCCCAATTTCTTAGCGATAGAAGCGACAATGGGTATAGCTCCATTACCTGTCCCTCCACCCATCCCGGCAGTTAAGAAAACCATATCTGCATCCTGCAAAACATCTTCAAGCTTCCCGACTGATTCCTCAGCAGCCTGCCTGCCAATCTCCGGATTACCTCCAGAACCTAAACCCTTTGTCAGTGCCTCACCAATTTGCACCTTAGTGGGAGACTGGTTGGCAAGCAGTGCTTGGGCATCGGTATTAATTGCCACAAATTCCACACCCTTGATTTGTTGCAGGGAGATCATTGAAGATAAAGCATTACACCCACCGCCACCTAAACCTACCACCTTAATCTTTGCAAATTTTTGTACGTCAGGCTTTATTAACATAGTTCACGGTTCACAGTTCATTGTTCATGGATCATTCAATCTATGAACTACCAACTATGAACTAATAACCAATCTGGGCAGATTCTAACAGTTTCTATTTCAATTAGTCAACCCTTCGACCCAGTTCACCCCGAGCTTGTCGAGGGGCTCAGGGCAGAAATTAGGGCAGGAGGGACTTAACCAAATCAATTCCCCGTTGAAAGACCTCTTTGATAGGCAACCCCTTGGCCAGAACCGGCAGGGAAAATTGGGAGCCACCTGCCTCTTTTGCCGCATACATAATTAACCCTGCGGCGGCGGCGAAAGAAGGTGAGTCAATTTCATCTGTCAGGCCAACTAACCCATCTGCTTTACCCAACCTGGCAGGATACCCCAAAACATATTTAGCCTGTTCCAAAAGCCCAACCGTAAGCGACCCACCACCGCAAATCACCAAACCGGAAGGGGTCTGGGAGCCAAACCCGCTCTTTTTAATCTCTTTCCCTATAAGCTCAAATATCTCCCTTACACGGGGTCTGATAATCGTATCTGCAACCGCCTTTTTAGATATCTTTTGTATGTCTTCATTAATCCCTAAACTCCTAACATCTAACGTCTCTTCTTTACCGGTTTTCTCCGATTTATCTACAATTTCAGGCAATACCGGTGTTTTACTGGCCTTTCCCAAATAAACCTTAATCTTTTCTGCCGACTCAAGTGAAACCCGTAGCCCTACGGCCAAATCCGAAGTTATATGCCGTGCCCCAATTGGGATAACCGTTGAATAGGCAATCGCCCCGTCAGCATAAATTACAACGTCTGTTGTTTCGGCTCCAATATCCACCAGTATTACCCCCAACTCCTTCTCAGTCTCTGTTAAAACCGCTTGGGAAGAAGCAACACCGGAAAAGACAAGCTCCTCAACGTTAACCCCCACATTCCCCATACATTTGACCAGGTTCTTCATAGAAGTTACAGCTCCGGTAATAATATGTGTATCCGTTTCAAGCCTTACACCGGTCATACCGATCGGGTCGCGGATCCCTTCCTGGCCGTCAACAGTAAATGTCCGGGGAATTACATGTAATATTTCTTTTGCAGAAGGCAGCGGGATCGCCCGCGCGGCATCATTCACCCGTAAAATATCATTTTCCTGTATCTCCCCATCAGACCTGGCTACCGCCACCACAGCGTGTGAATTAGTACTCTCTATCTGGGGGCCACCTACTATCACAAACGCGGAAGATATAGAGTAACCGGCCATCCTTTCGGCAGCCTCAATACTCTCCGTAATGGCCGCCACAGCCTCTTCAATGTCCACAATCTGGGCTTTTTTAACTCCCCGGGAAGTTACCGCAGAAACACCGATTAAATTTATTTTTTCTTCTTCAGAGATCGAGGCAATAAGCGTTGCTACCTTTGCAGAACCTACATCAATTGCGCATAAAATTTTGTCCTTTGCCATTTTATTTAACCATTATTTTTTGGGTAGAAATTTAACTACAGGCTTATCAAAACGAAGATCAACCGTTTCTATCATACTTTCGTCTATTTTAGCCTTTTGCAAGATTAATTGTAAAGAGACGAGTTGCTTTAAGATATCCCTTTTTAAAGAGAAGGCAATTTTTCTGGGGCTTAAGACTAAAAAATCCTGGTCTAAGACTTCAGCTTCCGAAATATTAATTTCATATTTTCTGGTCTCTGTAAAAACCGTGGAAATTTTCTTAAATAACCCCTCATCCAACCTTTGCCCAACCTTTACCGTTTGTTCCGGTAGAAATAATTTTGGTAAATCCTCACCCTGGAACTGGGCAAAAAGCACACCTTGATCATCTACTAAAAATGGCTGCGACGTAAGTTGAGGCGTAGACCAATCCAAAAGTGCCGACTGGGAAGACGGTGTAGCCTCCATCCTGATGCCTTTGTGCGTCATCAAACCAGCAATCGCTACCCTCCCATCAACGGTCAACTTTACAACACTGGGAAATTGCCTTTTTAGGCTGACATCTTTTATACAAATAAATTTATCAAAAAGCTTTCTTCTTACAGTTTCTTCACTGATAAAAAGGATGTTACTGCCGGGTAACCCCGATTCCACCCTTAACCCCTCTTCTGTTGTGCACACAGCATTATTTATTGTAACCTCTATTTTATTAATCCTCCCTCCTATACCCACCAACACCCCTGCTCCCCCTAATACCCCCATTAAAACAACTGCTGTAATTATTTTTTTCCCTTTGGTCATAATTCTTTATTATCTTTGAGAGAAAACCCTACCATTTTAATGGCGGGGATAAATCTCTCTTTTCTCGAAAAAGATAAGAAGATACTCCGACCTTTAAGTCGGGGTATCTTCATTAGCTAAAAGTATAGTCTCCAAAGCCAACCTTTTGGCAGCATCCGGGACAACAACCTTTCCTGCCTCTTTTGCTTCTTCTTTTAGCTTAGGCAAATTTTTAAGCATATCTTTTACCGAAGAAAGTAAATTCTCCGGATTTAATTCTTTTTGAAGAAGCACTCTTACTAACCCTAACTTCTCAAAATATTTGGCATTTACCATTTGCTCGTTTTTATGTAGATAAGGGATAGGTATTACCAAAGCAGGAATTCCTAAAAATGCCAATTCCAGTAGAGTATTCGCTCCGGCCCGGGAAATTACCAAATCAGTGCCTTCTAAAATTACCCCCATCTCTTCTGCTTCAAGCCACTTCCTCACCAAATATCTTTCAGGTTTTTTTAAAGTTTTCTGCATCTCTTTTAAGTTATCATAATCTTTAAACTTAGAGTCCCCTGTTTGATGAACTACACAAGCCACATCTATTAACTCCCTTAATACCCCTAATACCCCAAGATTAATTACATGTGAACCCTGGTTACCACCAGTAACCAGTAATAGAGGTAACTTCCCGTTATCGGATAACTGCGCTATCTTCTTAATTTCCTCATCCCCAAAACCCCCCGGCTCTAAAACTTCCCGCCTTATTGGATTTCCTGTTAACACCTGTTTAGAGTTTTGCCTTGCCTCATGGTTAGGGAATGAAACTGCTACCTTGTCTGCAAACCAGGAATTAATGGTGTTTGCCAAGCCGGAAACCAGTGTCTGCTCATGTGTAATTATAGGAATTGATAAAAGCCAGGCTGAAATCACTACCGGGACAGAGACATAACCCCCAAATGATAAAACCACATCCGGCCGGTCTTTTAAGAGGATATAAAACGACTGCAAAGCTCCCAGCGGAACTTTAAAAAGCGAGGGAATAGTATAAATAGTAAATGACCTTTGCAGTCTTCCGGCAATAACGGGGATAAACTTAACACCAAGTTTGGGCAGAATCTGAGATTCAACAGATAGGCTCTTATCACCCTCCTGTGTATATTTCCTCCCCAGATAAGTTATTTTAATATCAGGTTCTTTCTGAAGCTCCTCAATCACTGCCTGTGCCGGAGTAAAATGCGCTCCAGTAATTAGTATTTTCATGTTTTAGTTTGTTTGGATATATTAAGCAGTATACCTACAGCTACCAAATTCGCAAGTAACGCCGAGCCCCCGTAAGAGATAAAAGGCAGCGGCACCCCGGTTAAAGGTATCAAAGAAACCATCGCCGCCAGGTTTATCGCTGCTTGTGAACCAATCCATAACGTCAAGCCTATGGCCAAAAGCCTGCCGAAATTATCCGGCGCAGCCTGGGCAATGGCTATCCCCCGCAGGACAACAAAGCTAATCAAAGCAATCAGTATTATACCGCCGAAAAACCCGAATTCCTCACCAACTATGGAAAAAATAGAGTCTGTAGTTACCTCGGGGATATAGGCAAATTTCTGCCTTGACTGGCCGATCCCTACCCCAAAAAGCCCCCCGGAACCAAGCGCAATCAGTACCTGAGAAATATGGTAAGAAAAACCCTGTGGGTCGGCAAACGGATCCAAAAAAGCCAAAACCCTTTGTTTCCTGTAGGCTGAGGTAGCAATAAAACCGACAAACCCTGCTACCCCTGTAAAGGAGAGGGCTATCAAATGGATTATAGGGGCACCGGCAGCAAAATATACTCCAAAGGCAACCATAAAAAAAACTACCGCTGACCCTAAATCTTTTTGGAACAACCCGACAATTACTCCAACCAAACCTAAAATTAGTAAAAACGGCAATGACTTAACCTTTTGTTGAAAAAAATTTGCAAAAAATATGACCGATGAAAGCTTGATAATCTCCGCCGGCTGGGCAGTTATTCCGCCAATCTTCAGCCACCTGTGTGCCCCCCCTGCAGCAGACCCTAAACCGGGGACAAAAACCAAAAGCAAAAGCACTAAAGAGAATAGAAATAGAAACGGGGACAATTTTTGCAGACGGTGGTAATCAAAGATACTAAAAAAACCCAGGGCGGTAAACCCTAAAACGACCCACAAAAGCTGCTGTTTAATAAAGTAATACTTATCCCCTAGATCCTGGAACGCTTCAAACTGCGAAGCATCATAAACCATCAGTAAACCAAAGATCGAAAGCAATACTACGCCACCAAGAAGCAAGATATCCGCACTGTGCCCTTGGACAGATATCCTTGGAGGCTCATATTCGGGAGATTTACGCTTAAATCCCATTGGGCGGAGCATCCTTAATTTCTTCATATATCAATTCTAACAGTTTAAAGGATTACTTGGAAAGAAGTGCCAGCCATAAACCAAAGATTGCTAAAATAGCGCCGGCAAGCCAGAAACGCATTACTATTTTTGGCTCTTCCCACCCTATGTATTTTAAGTACATATGTAAAGGGGCCACAGGGAATGCTTTCCTTTTTAAAAATTTCTTGCTAAACATCTGTATTAAGGACGAAAGGGCAATCACTATATAAACCCCACCGATAACCCCCAACCCGATTACTTTACCGGTCATAAGCCCCATCACCGCCAGCGTTGCCCCAAACCCCAACGCCCCTGCATCCCCCAGATAAACCCGGGCAGGGTAAACATTAAAATAAAGGTATGCAATTAAAGCCCCGATCCAAATGCCGGAAAAGATAGCCAAGTCCTGGTTTAAAACCGAACTTGAAAGTGCCAGAAAGGCAAAAAGACAAATTGTCAAAAGCCCTGTTGATAAACCATCCAGCCCATCGGAAATATTATAAGCGTTAGAAAAAGCCACGATAATAAAAACAGCCAGAGGGATATACCACCACCCTAAAACAACATTCCCGAAAACCGGTATAAAAATATTATTTAAGCCCACTTCAAAAAATAGGATGAGCGATATTGAGAGGGCAAAAACAACCTGAAAAAGGAGTATGACCTTTGGTGAAAGCCCATGAAATTTACCTACTGTATTTGTATAAATATGCCTTAGATCGTCAACCAACCCTAAAGACCCGAATGCAATCAGGGTAAAAAATATGACATAAATTTCCGGGGCTATAGGAAGGTGCATCACCTTAAAAGTAATTAACGCCAGGACAATCACCACCGGGATAATTAATAACCCACCTCCCTCAGGGGTAGTAAAATCTTTCTTCATTAAAGCGTCATGGATGGGGGTATCCGAATTTTTATTAACAGCCACACGGGCAGAAGCCAAGCGTTTACTGCGAAGGTAAAAAAGTAAGTCTATAAAAGGGACCAGGAGTAAACTGGTTATAGCAAAAGATGCCAGAATTAATCCTAAAAGTTCGATCATTTGCGTCGGGTTATCCTGCTTACAACTTCATCCAGCTTAACAGCGCGCGAGCCTTTTATCAAAACTAAATCACCGCGACCTATAGCCCGGATGACCTTAGAGACTATTTGGGAGTTTGACAAATTTGCTTCTACCCTTTCCGGAGGAAACCCCAATTTCAAAAGCTCATCTGCGATAAATACTGCATCCCCGGAGCCTAAAAAAACAAGGTCGATTTTATCCTTATATATATTTTGGGCAAGTTGCCGGTGCAACCCCTCCGAGTAGCTTCCAAGCTCCCTCATCTCCCCCAACACCACAATCCTTCTTCGGGCAGGAAGTTCATTTAAAACCTCCAGCGCCTCCCCCAATGCCACAGGTGACGAGTTATAAGTATCATCTAAAACCAGCCATCCGTTTAGCCCCTCCAAAAGCTGTAAACGGTGGGGCGCAGGTTCAACCTTCTCCAAACCTTTTTTAATATTTATAAGGCTTAACCCAAGGCTAATACCTAAAGAGGCTGCTGCCATCGCCGAATAAATAAAATGCCGGCCCAAAAGTTTCCAGGTAACCTCTACCCTTTCAACACCATAGTTCAGTTCAAAACTGGTAAGGTTATTTTCAATTTTTATATTACTCGCCCAAACATGGCACTCTTTTGAACTTGTCCCAAAGAAGATAACCTGGGCTTCTGTCTCCTTTGCCAACTTCCGGACATTTATATCATCCCAATTTAAGATGGCAAAACCTTCTTTCGGGAGTTGTCTGATAAGCTTTCCTTTTTCTTTCACAATTTCCTCTAAGCTGCCTAAAAATTGGCTGTGCGCAAACGATATCCTGGTCACAATCCCGGTAGCAGGTTTTACCATTGAAAGGTAAAAATCCATCTCTCCCGGGTACTCAATCCCCATCTCAAAGATTGCTTTTTTTACACCCGGCTTCATCTTTAGAAGGGTCATCGGAATATTTAAAATTGGGTCCAAATTACCCCAGCTTGCAATTGTTTTAAATTTTTGTGATAAAACAGAAAGGCATGCTTCCTTGGTAGTAGTTTTCCCGACAGAACCGGTAATCCCGATAAACCTCGAGCGGGAGTAGAGCTTAGCAATATTTTTTGCCAAAAAAAAGCGGGTCAAGTGGGCCGGCTTTTTAAAAGGACTTATATTTTTCCAAATCGGATGTTTAGAAATCTCCATAGTTCAGATTATATCTCATATCCCCCAAATTCCCATAATTCCCTGAATACCCCTGATACTCTACTTTTTCGCTTTTAGAAGGAAAACCACGGACAAAACAATATCCTCTCTTGTTATTTCCCTAAGATTCTTTTCTTTTATTGTTCCGCTTTTAGTTATGACCTTAACCTGATGGATCTTCTCACGCAAAACAGGCAGGACATGTATTGACCCCCCAATTGTCCCTAATCCTTCTAACCCCCCAAGTCCTAATCCTTGGGACTGTGCGTATTCACAAAGTCTTACTATACTGGTTCCTGAGTCAGCTTCTAAAAAAGCCTCTTCTATTCCTATCCCCGCACGGGAAACTTTTCCTTTAATCCCAAAAATCTTTACACTGTCACTCCTGTTTTTTATAACCAATCCTTCAAACCCCTGCTCCGAAAGGGCCATCTTACTCCCGGTACCCATTATCAAATACTTAATTTTTAATTCTTTGCAAAGCTGTACTACCCGGATCAGCTCCCGTTTTGTAGTGGCAATATAGAAAGCCCTGGCCAAGCCTCCCAACCCGGTTTCCATATGTTCCGAAAGGTCAATATTTTGTTTGACCCTTTCATCCCCTAAATCCCTAACCAGAAGCTTAACAAGGTCTTCCATTTTTTAGTGCTAATTTTACAGCTTCTATATCTGACCAAGGCTCCTCAACTCCGGTATAATTTATTGATTTCTCATGTCCCTTGCCAAAAATCCCCACCGTATCACCCTTTTTAGCCAGTTCATTTATGGCAAAGTTAATCGCTTCTTGCCTGTTGTCTATGACAAAGATATTGGACCCTTCTTTTGCTCCTACCTTTTTTGCTCCTTCCATAATCTGAGCATTAATTTTTTTAAGTTGGCCCCTGGGGTCTACTGCTGTTACCACCACTATATCAGCTAACTTAGCAGCAATCCCCCCCAAAAGCGGCCTCTTTTCAACATCCCTTTGCCCTTCAGCCCCAATAATAGAAATCAGTTTTCCTTTAGTTTGGTCTCTCAAAGTCTTTAGGGCTTGTTCCAAGCCGTTCGGTGTATGGGCAAAATCAACAAAAACCTCAACCCCCCGGTTATTTTTAACCTCTTCCATTCTTCCTGCTACACCATCAAAATTTTCCAGTGATTTCACTATAACCTCCCTTTTAATACCTAAAACAGAAGCTACAGAGTAAGCAGCTAACGCATTTTCAATATTGTACTCCCCGGGTACTTTAAGTTTTAAGTTAATATCTTTCTGATTAAAATCACCCTCTTTTAATCCAAAAGTTACTAACTTTCCCTTAACTCCCCCAATCATCCTAATTCCCTGATTCACTACAGCAAATCTCACTTTCCGTATTAGCTTCAGTTTAGCTTTCTTATAATTTTCAAAAGTCTTATGGTAATCAAGATGCTCATAGGTAATATTAGTCAATACTCCAACATCAAACTTTACCCCCAAAAATCGGTGCTGATCCAGACCGTGAGAGGTAACTTCTAAAACAATATATTCACTCCCTAAGCGCGCTGCTTTTCTTAAAAGTTCCTGAACTGTAAATTGGTGCGGGCTTGTAACATGAAATCCTGTATCATATGACTTTTCTCCAATAACAGTATTGGTAGTTGAGACCATAGAAACTTTAAACCCGACATCTTTTAAAATTCTATAAATCATATTTACCGTTGTAGTTTTTCCATCCGTACCGGTCACACCGATAGCTTTAATCGTTCTTGACGGAAATCCATAAACAATATTTGCCGTAACCGCCACAGGCAACTGTAATAAAAGATTTACTAACCACTGCGGAGCCAAAGCCCGAATCAGTTTCCCCAAGATGGTTCTCTTAAAAAGTTGCCAAACTGACACTATAAGTTTTTTCATAGCCTTAATTATACTCTAATCCTTCCTTTCCATCTCCTCCATCTAATCCTTATCTTTCCTCATTCAGTAGGAGCAATGTTGTAATAGGCTAATAACTCCTTGGCTATCTCAAAAAATGTCGGGGCCGCCGTTTCCGCCCCGTAAATGGAGGATGTTGGCTCCTCATATCTTACCAGCATCACAAATTTTGGGTCATCCGCCGGGGCAAAACCAACAAAAGAGGCAATCGTTTTATTGGCATCATAGTGCCCCGCCACAGGGATCTGAGCCGTACCGGTTTTCCCGGCAATTTTAAACCCCTTAGGGGCAAACACCCTGGCTTCGCCTTTTACTACAGCATCAACCATTATTGAAGCCACCGCCTTGGCAGTTTCCTCTGAAATCGGCTGCCTTACAACCCGTGGCTTAATTTCCGTCACCCTCCCCTCATCCCGAATCTTACTTACCACCTGAGGCTCCATTAACTTTCCTCCGTTAGCCAAAACCCCTACCGCCCGGACTATCTGCATAGGTGTTACAGCAATCCCTTGTCCGAAAGAGGCGGTTGCCAAATCAATCTCCCTCCAATCGTTTTTCGGGCGGATATCAGGGCTTGTTTCATCCTGTAAATCAATCCCTGTTAATGTCCCGAACCCAAAGCTTTTTATATATTCATAAAGTTTATCCACACCAAGTTTCTTTCCCGCAAACACCATACCGGTATTATCTGAATGGATAATTGCATCAGTCATCGAAAGCTCTTTTTGGTATTGATTATTCCAAGTGCGTATTGTATACCCTGAAATTTGCACCGGGCCCGAGCAGTTATCACATTTAGTATCAGGTTTTACCAGGTTCTCATTAAGCGCCGCTGCCATCACCAAAACCTTAAAGGTAGAACCGGGCTCATATGAATCGGCCACAATCGGGTTTTTAAAATATTCTTTTGGGAACGAGGCAAAATCACCCGGATCATAGTTAGGGAAAGATGCCATCGCCAAAATTGCCCCGGTCTTAGGATCCATTACTACCACCGAGCCGGATTTGGCTCCGTATTTTTCTACCCCGGCTTTTAAATTCTTTTCCACCGTATACTGCACAGTCCTGTCAATATTTAAAATAAGGTCATTACCTTTTTTGGGCTCCTTATTTAAGAATTTCCCCATTAAAATCGGCAAACCTCTGGCATCTTTTTCTTCGGTTAAAATCCCCCCTACACCTTTTAGCTGCCCGTTATAAAAGCCTTCAACCCCAAAATAACCGGTTTGTTTCCCCATTGCGTCCGCCCCGACAAACCCTAATATATGGGCAGCGGATGAGCCTTCCGGATAAAGCCGCGATGCAATGTTCTCAAACCCTATCCCTTCTATATCTATTTTCTCAATCTCCCCCTTAAGCTCAAGACTGATGCTTTTTTCCAAAATCACCCAGTATAAATCCTGTGATAATTTAGAGCGTATATCCTCCCTTTTAGCCTGTATTTCCTTATGGTCAGAAACAATTACCTGGGCTAACTTTAAAGCTGCCTCATCAGGGTTTTTAATTATTTTCGGTAAGCCGAATAATAAAAAAGAAGGTTTATTTGAGCCCATTAGTGCCCCGTCTGCAGAAAATATTGAGCCTCTCGGGGCTTCAAGGCGAAAAGAGACCAGGTGCTGCTGCTCTGCACGTACACTTAATTCATCAAACATAATTACCTGCCAATAAAAAAGCCTTATAGAAATCGCGGCAAATATAAAAATATAAACAACTTTTAAGAATTTAAACCTCATGAAGACGCCTTAACTTGTTATATTCTTTCACAAGTCAGCGCAGGGAAGCAAGGTTCCGGGAATTTAGATATTGGAAAGTCTTGACGCTCCCAAACCCTAGAATGGTAGCCCTTTTCTCTAACGCATTTAACGAAGATTCCTCTGCTATTACATTCTCTAAAACCTGGTTCTCAAGCTCCAAGCGTGCCTGGGCCTCTTTTAAGCCTTGTATCTTATCCCCATAAGTAGACAGGCGGTTAACTGTCCATAGCTCCAGGAATATGAGTGCCAAAACAAACACCACAGCAATTTTTAATAGTCTCTTTGCTTTTGTTTTAGGGCTTTTCTTTTCTTCTTGTCTTAAATATTTCATGGGCAGTAAAACTATTTTTACCTAATCGGTGCAAACCATAATCTCAATAAAAACTTAATGAATATCATCTTTTTCTCCTTTCGCAAACGTATCAACTAACTTTTTCCAACTACCCGGGTCCCAAACCTCAAAATGGTCTCCGGTCCCAACCAATACAACCTCATCTTGAAGCTTGGCATACAAAAGAAGCGGCTTTGGAATAACAAACCTACCTTGGCTATCAAGCCCTACCTCTTCTGCTGCCGAAAATAAATACCTTCTTAAATCCCGTGCCTCTCTCTCTGTTGCCGAAACCTCCATTTGTTTACCGGCCTCCTTTTCCCAACCTGAGACAGGGAAACCCCAGATACACCATTCAAACCCACGGCTCAATACCAAACTGTTTCCCTCAAGTTTCTGCCTAAATTTCTTAGGTAAAACTATCCTGCCTTGCCCGGTAAACTTTATGTGGTATTCACCCAAAAACACCGTGATTTGTCTTTCTGGGCAGCCCCAAACTATTCGCTTTCACTCAAGTTCAGGGTTTTAATATCATTGTGACGGAAAGATGCACCGCATGGTGCGTCTCACCGTTTTTCACCATCTATAACCATATTGAACCATTTTTTACAGCGCGTCAACCCCTCATTTACATTCGGGGTTGACCCTGAGTTTACCGAAGGGTCAAGGGGTAATTTTCACGGTAGGATATTCTATTCCCTGGGAGTTAGTACAGCAAACACTCCTCCACCATCAGACAAGGCCGAAAGTTTAGAGCCATCAATCTTTGTCTCATATTCCACCCATCCATTTTTCCCCTCATCAAACCTGGCAATCTTACTATCCTGGGAAGGAGCTTCAGCCTGCTCAATGGAAACTGCCCCAGGATATAAACTCTTTGCTTCCGGAGTATTTATACCATACACCTTACCGACTACAACTTTCCCGTCCGGCAGCTTTGGGGCACCGGACAAATCATTAATAATAGTAAACTTAAGCAGCGATAAATCCCCTGCCGAGGAGCTAAGTTTGTAGGTTAAATGCCCGTCCCCGGAGGCTAAAACACCCAAGGCTACATCAGGTTTCTGTAGGTGCCACTGGGTAACCATCCGGTATGCTAAATTCCCTTTCCTGATATGTAAAGTCAAAGTCCCGTTTTCCACATCTTTATCATACTTGCAGACATTTTTACTGCAGGTGCCAAACAAAATTTCCTGTTCATATTCACCTTTTCGGTCATCGGTTTTAATCGTCCCCATAACCCCCCGGTCGATCCCTTCCGAGGTATAGGCTAGTTCATAGGAAATATTGTCGTAAGAAGCAGTCCGTTTGATACGTAATACCAGGGCATTGCCGTCCCTCCGGGGTAAAAGCAAAGCATATGGCCCTTCGGCATCAAAAGGCAGGTCAACCTCTTCTGCCACTTGTTGGGAAGCCCCTTGGACCACAAATTTCTGGTAAGCAAAAAACCCACCCGCTAAAAGGAGTATCACCAGGGAAATTAATATAAGGTTTGTTTTGTTCCCAAGGAGGTTTTTCAACTATGTGCCTTTTCTAATATAAATTTATCATGTCTTTGTGGAACTTGCATTAAATACTTTCCGGTAAAACAGCTGGCACAAAGCCTATCCCGAAGCTGCAACCCCATCGCCTGAATTCCCGACTCAAGACTTAGATAACCAAGGTAAGAAGCTTTAATAAAATCACGGACCTCATCCACTCTTTTGTGTGCCGCTATTAGTTCCGAGGCGTCGGCTGTATCCACCCCTAAATGACACTCACGTATAATGGGTGGAGCGCTTATCAGAACATGCACCTCTTTCGCCCCTGCTTCCCAAAATAGGTTGATCGTTCTTGCTGTCGTAGTCCCCCTCACAATACTGTCGTCGACAACTATAACCCTCTTCCCATCGACCTCTTCCGGTAAAACACCATATTTCCCCTTGGCCTTCTCTTCCCGCATCCTCTGGGAAGGCTCAATAAAGGTTCTTCCCAACCACCTATTCCGCACCAGTGCCCCATTAAGCGAAATTCCAGAGGCTTCTGCGTATCCCTCGGCAATCGGCCAGGCAGTTTCCGGAACAGGTACTACCAAATCTGCCTTCAGGGGATGCTCTTTGGCTAATAATCGTCCCATCTGACGCCGGGCATCCCTTACTCTTTTCCCAAGGTGAATACTTAAAGGGTCACTGAAATAATAAAATTCAAAGCTACACAAAGATTCCTGTTCCTTTCCTAAACTATCCCGACTTATCCCTTCCCGATCAACAACAATAATCTCACCGTTTTCTACTTCTTTTAAAAATTTTCCCCCCACCCTATCCAAGGCATTTGTTTCCGAAGCAAACATATGTCCACTACCATTAACTTTACCCAAAGATAACGGCCAAAAACCCCGGGGATCCCTTACTCCGATTAGAGAATCTTTGGTTGCAATTATAAAACTGTAGGCACCTTCAAATCGGGGAGCAGCAGCCTTAATCTTCTCCACAAAAGTATGCCCTGGCGAGCAGGCAATAAGTCTGGCAATTACTTCGCTGTCGGAGGTTGATTCAAAGTTTTCCCCGCGAGCCTCCAAATCATCTTTCAAATATTGAGCATTAAAGATATTTCCGTTGTGCACAAAAGCAAAGGGGCCTAAGTCGGAGTCCAAAAGAAACGGTTGGGCATTGCTTATAGAGGGGCCTCCTGTTGTACCATACCGATTGTGCCCTACACCGATATCGCCCCGTAACGGCTTGATATTCTCTTCATTAAAAACATTGTACACAAGCCCCGGTCCTTTTCGAAGAAGTGGTGTCCCATACTCATTAAACACACACATCCCGCTATTTTGCTGTCCACGGTTTTGTAAAGCAATCAGGGCGTAATAGATATCAGAGCTGACAGAAGATTTAGGTGAATAGACACCAGTTATACCGCACTCATGTTGAGGAGACTCTAAACCCATATTATTATCTTTAAAAAAACTAACCTAACCGCGAGGAGATTTCTTGAGAAAGATTTCCAATCTTTATCCTTTCCTGCTTAGCAGTGTCTCTGTCCCTTATTGTGACTGTATCATCTTCCAGAGTTTGGAAGTCAACAGTAATACAAAAAGGTGTTCCGATCTCGTCTTGGGTAGCGTATCTTCCGCCAATATTTCCCCTCTCATCCCAGGCTACCATGAAATCTTTTTGCAGGTCAATATACACTTTATGTGCTTTCCCTACCAATTCAGGTTTATTTGCTAGTAATGGGAAAATTGCTGCCTTGTAAGGTGCAAGTTTCGGGTGGAGTTTTAACACTGCCCCTTTTTCCCCTTCGCTGTAAGCGTCAAGCAGGAAAAACAGCAATGACCTGTCAACCCCTGCCGAAGTTTCAATATCCCAGGGAATAAACTTCTCATCAGTTTCTGGATCTATGTAGTGCATGTCCTGGCCGCTAAACTGCTGGTGCCGGGATAAGTCCCAATCACCCCGGTGGTGGATACCCATAAACTCTGCCCAACCCCAGGGGGCTTGGTATTCTATATCGGTAGCCATCCTGGCATAATGGGCCCGTTTTTCAGGGGTATGGTCGGCAAATCTTAGGTTGTCCTTTTTCATACCCAACCCGATATACCAATCCATGCGGTTTTCCTTCCAATACTCAAACCACTTTTTTCCCTCTTCCTCATCGGGCTTAATATAAAACTGAACCTCCATTTGCTCAAACTCCCTCGAGCGGAAAGTAAAGTTCCCCGGAGTAATCTCATTCCGGAAAGCTTTACCAATCTGGGCAATCCCAAAGGGGAGTTTAATCCTTGTAGAATTTAATACGTTTTTAAAATTAACATGTACCCCGTTGGTAATTTCACCGCGCAGATAAATCTCCTGCTGTTGCCCTTCAATTACTCCTAAATAAGCTTTGACTAAAAGGTTAAAAGTCTGAGGCTCTGTCCATTCAACCCCCCCACCACCCCAATCAGGTAATTGCTTATGCATATTCTCATGAGAATTTATTTCCCCCGGTTGATCCGCTCTAAACCGCTGATGGCAAATTTTACACTCAATCAAGGGGTCTGTAAAAGCCTCCACATGCCCCGATGCTTCCCAGGCTTTGGGGTTCATCATGATGGCAGCATCAGCGCCAACAATGTCATTCCTAAGCTGCACCATATCCTTCCACCAAACATCTTTAATATTTTTCTTCAGAAGTGACCCCAAGGGACCGTAGTCCCAAGTTCCGGCCAACCCGCCATAAATCTCCGACCCGGGATATATAAAACCTCTCCTTTTACAAAGAGCCACAACCTTTTCCAATAAATTTGCGTTAGTATTCATAACTAGCTAGATTTACGATTTATGATTAAAGACTTAAGACAGCTTGCTGTCGCAAGGTCTTGCGAAATTGAGAGCAAGTTCTTAAGAATTATTCGTAAATCTTAAATCACTTTCTAAGTTTATTCAAAACCTCCATGCTTCTAAGCTTCCCCTCCAGTACCTTCTCTATATAATATCTTAATATTCTCTCTACTTCCAGAGCCTGGTCTGGTTTTAGCTCGACCTTAGCAATCTCCTCCCAGCTTTCACTTTGCAGTTTCTCTAAAATTACTCTAATCCCCATAGTCCTTTCTAACCCCTCTAATCCTTCTAAGCTAAAGAATCCTAAAACACTTAGAATCTTTACCTCAAAGGCCCGGATAAAAATCTGCCTGGAGTTCCTTTCCAAAAGATGCAGTGCCGTAGCCAATAAATTATAAGCGGCAGGGTTGGACTGTTCCTCCGGCAATAGTCTTTCAGCAACTTCCACCAAATGCGAGGCATAGGATAAGAGTGTCAGGTCGCTCTTGATTTTGGGAAAAGTTTCCAAAGACTGCGCTTCAGTTAAAATTGCCAAACTTTTACCCTGAAAAACTTGCAGCTTAACTTTATTAAGAAGTTCTACGTTCCCCCCACGCCGGGAGGTAATCCTTCTTACCCCCTTAGCCACAACCTTAATCTTCCCTTTATATGGGGTAATGATCGTCAAAATCCTGTCCGCCTCGCCAAAGTTCGACCTTCTTACAATAATCCCTTCTGTTGTTACCACAGCCATAGCTAATAAATTATACTACCTCTTAATTGCCCGCTTGAAACAAAGGCTATTAAAAATTTCTACATCCATTCGGCATTGATGCAGAGAGCGTTAAAAAATCAAGCATGAGGAAACAGGGGGAAACGGGTACTGACCCTGCACTATACAGTGCGGGGGAATACCCGAGGGGGCAAGCCCCCGTTGACGAAATGCGAAGATTTTAGCTCGAACATCACTGCCAGGAGTTTCTGGTGACTCTTTGCGGCCAAAGAGTCACAAAATTAGAAATTAAGATTAAATTCCTTATCTGATGTAAGATCGAATTCAGCCTTAGTAGAGCCATTAACCTTAACAATATAGTGATGGTCTTTGGCCCCCGGTTGTTTTTGGATTAACAAAGGCAGACTCTTCCCCTGAGCTTTCACGGAGGAAGTATACTCAAAAGATAATGTCCTTGAGTTTTGCGGCCTAACCTGGATGAAAGCGTCAAAATATGTCTTTCCCAACTTTTCATCTTCCAGGGTATTAACCGGATCGTCAGACCCCTTGGAAGATACCAGCTTACTGCCCTTGGGAACATAAACCCTTACATAATCCCGAAGTATCCCATTAAGCCAGGTATTAAAGGGCTGTGGGTTTTTATATTCTATAGTCACCTTGTTACTGACATTCCCTGAAGAATCTACCTTAATTTCATAAACCACCTTTTCCTCCACATAAAGGTTAGACTTTCCTCCGGCAAAGTTAGCATCATTTATGTGCAGGTAATCACCCTCAAAAGCCTGGATTTGGCCGGTCCAGTTTAATTTACTCATTGCTGCCTGGGTCCTTAGGTTATGCATGAAAAACATAATGTGCTTATCATTGGCAAGCCTAACCCCCGAGGTTAAAAAGTCCGGCACCTTATCTACCCCTGACCCCAAAGCCCTCCCTAAAACCTGCTGCATTAAAGTCCCTAAAACCGCCTTTCTGTCCTGTTCACCTTTGGCGGCAACTTCCGCATAATGCTCAAGTTCATAGACCACATTGGGGCAATTACATCTTGGGTCTTTTTCGGCGCTGTAATTTGTGCCATATACCTCCACCGGCCCGGTGATAGCAATTAGCTCTTCCACCACCTGGGTATCAATAGTGATAATCCCGTCAAATGGAAGCCCTCCCCCTAAAAGGGAATACATCCTCTCAAACTCGGAGGCTGCAGTGGGTAAGTCCGGGGAAATATTAGAATCCCTCATAGACCAGGCAGACCGGGGCTTACCTGTCACCTCAGGCAAATACTTTACAATCGGCGCCGGGGGAGTCAACGGACATATTTTAGACTCACAGGTTGCAAGAAGCCTTTCATCCAACCTGTAAATATCATCTGAAACCGAGGTTGAAATATGCCCTTTATCCAAGGTTAAAAATGTATAGGCTGTTATAAACCCACCGGTCGGCCTTATCTCTTTGTCATTTTGGAACAAAATAAGGTATGTTTTTGGCGAAGTCTGGCCCAAAGCGTCCGGTGCCACCTCTAAAGCGTCCCGGTGCTCATCTACCGCCACAGCAGCCCCCATAATAAAATCCTTCAGCTGTGATACACGGTCACGTATTCGGGTGTTGCCAAATTTTTCCGGATATTTACCGGGATCAATCCCCTCAACCTCATCCCCTGCTTTCTTCAAGCTGGGAATCACTTTATCCATATTAGGCAAGACCTTGTCTAAAATTTTTATACCCTGGGCAAGTTGGTCCTGCCCTGCAATAGGCTGGCCGTTTAAGTTTAGCTCCTGCTTGTACGGGTCAAGGGAATTTACGATAATTTCCGCAGCTTTCATCTCCTCTGAGGCAGCAGATGCAAAACTTTTGGCGTCCCCATAAAAACCCCCCAAAAATGGGATAACCCTCAGCCACATAAACCAATTTAATGACCCATCCAAAGCCTCAACCGAGGATTTAGTATCCACTACACCCTTTTTTATTAGCTCCAGGTCGTTTTGTTTAAACCCTTGGGAGATTTGCTTACCGTTTTTTGATATATCTTTGGCTGCAGAATATACTCCCCTTGCCGGCAAATAAAAGGCCACCAAAAGTACAGCAATAATAATAACTAACTTTTTCCAGGGGAAACTGCCTACCCGCGTTTTACGGACCCTGACCCCGGACCTGTCAAAGCTACTGAGCTTTCGGTTTAAATTAACTAAAGGCATATTAGTTTACACAGCTCCCCGGCGCGCCAATACCGCAGGGATAGTTTTTAAAACAAGCAGGATATCAAAAATAATTGATTTACGTTCCACATAAGTGGCATCCATTTGAACCCTTTTGTCAAAATTTATTTCCGACCGTCCTGATGTTTGCCAAACTCCGGTCAACCCCGGTTTTGCCTGCAAAATTATTTTAACAAATTTTTCCGTCTGGGGATATTTTTCCTGCTGCTCTTCAAGCTCAAATGGGTAATATGCACGCGGCCCTACTAAACTCATCTCACCTTTTACGATATTAAAAAGCTGTGGAAGCTCATCAATAGAAACCTTACGGATAAATTTGCCGACTCGTGTCACACGCGGGTCATCCTGGATTTTATAACTATTCTGTTTATACTGTTTTAGAAGCTGTGGGTCTTTTTGCAGCATATCATGGGCGCCTACCACCATTGAACGGAATTTATACATCTTAAACAGCTTTCCGTTTCTACCAACCCTCATCGGGGTATCGGCAAATATTGGGCCCGGAGAATCAAGTTTAATAAGTAATACTGTTACTAACATTACCGGCAAGGAAAGGATAATCCCTAAAACAGATCCCATTAGGTCTAAGGCTCTCTTAAAAAAAATGTAGGTCATAAGTTTTCTACCAAATCCTTAAATTCCAAAATAAAGCTCTCTTTCGAGAACTTTTCAGCCCGGCTTTTACACTTTATCCGATCAAACCCCTTTTTGTCCAGATTATCCAAAGCTTCAACCAGGCTTTCAGTTGTCTGATCCCCGAAGAAAAAGCCAGTCTCTCCCGGGATAATACTTTCCAAAGCTCCCCCCTTTTTAAATGCTACCACAGGTTTACCCAAAACCTGGGCTTCCAAAGGGGTTAAACCGAAATCTTCTTCACCGGCTACAATTAATGCCTTACATCCGGCTAAAAGCTGCAATAACAAAGCATCACCAATATTTCCCAAAAACTCTACAGAAGGCCCTGCAAGTCTTTGGAGGACCCCGCTCTGCGGGCCTACCCCTACAACCTTAAGAGGCATCTTTAACCTGTTCGCAGCAACAACTGCCAAATCAACCCTTTTATAAGCGTTTAGACGGGAAACCACCAATAGGTACCCGCCGTTAAAACTTTCTGTTTTAGTAAATCTCTCAAGGTCCACAAAGGGATAAATCACACTTGAGTTAACTTTATAGACATCCTTAATCCTCTTCTGTGCATTACTTGACCCGGCTACCCAAATATCCACTCTTTTAGATGCGACACAGTCAAAGCGGCGCAGGAAGTTAAGATAAGGGGAAAGCAATGCCGGCACTCTCTCGCCGGAAAAGTTCCACAAAAAGCGGGGTGGTGTATGGCAATAACAAATGTGTTTTGTCCCGGGTTTTGTGATAATTGATTTGGCAAAGCGGGTAGTTTGGGAAATTACCAGGTCAAACTCTGAAAAATCAAAACTCTCAAAGGCAAGCGGATAAAGGGGCAATAGCGGCTTATATAAGGCCTTCCACCCGGGAATCTTTTGCAAAAAAGAGGTAATAACCTTTTTGGAAGCAAACTTACCCTTCAGTACTTTATGATTTTTATCATAAACCGAAGTGTAAATAGGGGCCTGGGGGAAGGCTTCACAAAGCCCTAAAAGTACCCTCTCAGCCCCACCCCACTGAACTAAATCATCATGCACCAACGCCACTTTCATTTTCTTTATTATACCTAATCCTACTTTTCCTTCTACTCCCTCTAATCCTTCTTTGTTAAAATACCCATATGAATAGCTATCATATCCCTGTCATGTTAAAAGAGGTTCTTTCTTACCTTGCCATTAAACCCGGCCACTGGTACATCGACTGCAACTTAGGCGGCGGTGGCCATACCAGGGGAATCCTTGAAGCAGGTGGAAAAGTTCTGGGGATAGACCTTGACCCGGATGCTATCCGTGAAGTTGCCAAAAACTTTGGGCTACAAGTCACCGAAAAAGACAGTCGCCTCTTTGCGCAGTCTGAAAATGTAATTTTAGTCCAGGACAATTTCTCCCATATCTCCCATATTACCCACACAACCCTCACTTCTCCAATTTCAGGCATCCTCTTTGACCTGGGGGTCTCCACTCACCAGCTTGAAACAGCAGAAAGGGGATTCAGCTTTAATACCGATGCTCCGTTGGACATGCGCATGGATCCGACTTCTTCTTCCATAACTGCAGCAGACCTGGTAAACGGCCTCTACGAAAAAGAGCTGGCAGATTTGTTTTGGAAATTGGGGGAAGAAAACTTCTCCCGGCCTATTGCCAAAAGAATAGCTGAAGCACGTCAGAAGAAAAAGATTGAGACTACCAACGAATTGGCACAAATTATTCTTTCGGTTAGACACCGCACCCCCGCTGACCGGACACACCCTGCGACCAGGATTTTTCAAGCTTTACGCATTGCTGTCAATGATGAGCTAAACAGCCTAAAAACTGCCTTACCGCAAGCCCTGGAAGCCCTTGCACCCGGAGGCAGGATTGTTGCCATTAGTTTCCACTCTTTGGAAGATAGGATCATCAAGGATTTCTTCTTAGATGAACAAAAAAAGTGTTCGATCAAAATAATTACTCGAAAGCCTATTACGCCCACAGAGGAGGAAGTTGAAACAAACCCCCGCAGCCGCTCAGGCAAACTCCGGGTTGCAGAAAAACTATAAAATTATCTACTCTGTCATTCTGGCACCAACTTTGTCGAGTGTCCTCGATTCCATCGGGACTTGTCCAAAATCTTTTGTCATTGCGAGCCCCTCGAGCAACCTCAGGGCGAAGCAATCTCTGCCTAGCTCTTTTCTTGACTCAAATACCTATCAATAAAATCTTTTGAGGTTTGGAATATCCTCTGCCGGGTTTCTTCAACATTCGTTCTCCCGGAAAAATAGTCTTCCATTACCGGCTGCATTTTTAGCGCCGCTCTCCAAAGATTTACATACCTTATCCCATGCACATATTCACCCCTAGCCTTGACCCCCTCAATATAATCAATTCTTTCTTGCAAATTTTCTTTAAATATAACCCCATTGGCTACAGCATAAACAATAGCCTCTTCAAAAAAGTCCCCAAGTTTATCGTCATACAAATCTTTAATAAGCTGCTGATAGAAGCGGCCCGGTTCATCTCCCATTTTACCCTTCAAGAAATTTCCAGGTCTTAAAACCCAATGAGCATCTTCGTGAACAATAGTACGTACTATCCTTTTTACCGGATCTTTGTCCCCCAAAGGAACCTCGACAGTTATGGCATCTCCATTCGCTCCGCCCTGCACACTATAAGTAGGCGCGAAAAAGAGGTAACATGTTACTTCCCGGTCATGAGCCCCAACTCTATTAAATAAAGGCTCTGCCTGGGCTAGCACTGGCAAGGCATTGTGCTTTGCCAGCTCTATGCGAACTTCGGATTCTCTTTGCTTGACCACAGACATAGCGCTTTCAACCTCCTCCCCCAAAGTTTTACCTTCAGCATTCTTTCGCCCTTCAAAATACTTAATTGCCGGTAGCAATTGCTGATAACGGTCGTTTTCTGCAAACCCCTCATAAGCCCAATTTAACAACTCGGCAGTCTCTTCCCAGCTCAAGCTACGCCGGGCTTTTTGGTACTGCTCAACCGTTTTTAAATCTTCGTCAGTTAAACCATAGTTGTCAGTAAAATGTTTCCTTACTTCCGGAGAAACAAACGGCGACCAAAGGGTTAACTTATCGACAAAGTTAAATAGGCAAACATCATAATTGGTTCTGAACCTGATATGTTCTAATGGATCCAGCTTCTCTTTGTTTTGTTCATTCAGTTCTTTATCATCCATATTATGCAGCGTTTTTGTAAACTTCCAGAGTTTGTTCTGCCATTCTTTCCCAGCTAAATTCCTGCCACCTTTTATTCCCCTTGGCAACTAATTCTTTCCTTAACTTTTCATCCCCCACAATCTGCACTAACTTTTCTACCATATCCGTTTCTTTTTTCGGGTCAAAGTAAAGACAGGCATCCCCGCCTACCTCAGGCAAAGATGCAGCGTTTGATGATACCACCGGGCACCCTGCCGCCATTGCTTCTAAAATGGGAATGCCAAACCCTTCCTCAAATGAGGGCATCACAAACGCAAGTGCATTTTTATATAGCGCTGCCAGTTCTTTTTCCGTCACAAACCCTGTAAATATCAAACCTCGGGGGTTTGAGTTTTTCTTGATCTGTTCCCAGAAATGATGACTGGGGCCGGAAAGCACCAAAACATAATCCGGATACATGTTTTTAACCACCTCAAAGGCTTTAATCAGGGCCAGGATATTTTTGTGGGGGTGGGCATTGCCGACATAAAATAAGTAGGGTTTTTTAATCCCGAATTTTTCAGCTAACCTCTTAAAATCTTTGTCCTTACACTCATTTATAAGCCTGATAAACCCTTCCTCTACTCCTTCAGGAGTCACTATAACCCTATGGCTGTTAGCACACCATTCCTTAAGCAGCTGTTTTTTAACAAACTCCGACGGTGTTAAGATTTTTTCCGCATGACAAACAGCCGAAGAAAAAACTTTTTTATATCCCAGCTTTTTAATCTTGTAAGTTAAAGGGTCACGGGTTGTTGCCCGTCTCATCTGGAAATGCTGGTGGATTAAATCATGGATAGTTACAACATATTTCCCTCTATAAAAAATCGGGACATTAAAATGGGGAAAATGTACCAAGTCAGGGGTTAATGATTTTAGTAATTTGGGCAAGGATAACTGCTCTGCAAACCCATACCACCTGAAGTTAGCAAGAATTCCCTTAAAGTTATCTTTGTAAGTTATCCCGTCAAACTCTTTTTTTAAGTGGAGGATAAAATACTCATTCTCTTTGTCCAGTTCCTGTAGCTGCCCGACTAAATTACGGATATACCTGCCAATCCCGGACTCTGACCATAACCTTGCATCAATAACAATACGCATCAGACACTCATCTTCCTTTTGGCCATTGCCCACTTTAAGTTAATCGCCAAATAAACTGCCCAGTTAATAAAAAAAGGATAGCTGCTTGCTAAATTTTTACGGTAAAAAATATTCATCGTCTCGTAAAAAGCGTCGAAGGCCCGTAACTTAGAGGCTTTTGTAGCGGTAGAGATATCCTGGCTATGTTCCTTCAAACCGGAGCTTACCCCTTTTAAGTGTACAACCTGCACATCAGGCACATACATAACCTTTAACCCCGCCCTCTTAATACGGAAACTTAGATCCAGGTCTTCTGCATACATCCAGTAATCCTCATCAAACAGCCCAACTTTATCCAACACCGATTTTCTGGTTAGAAAAAACGACCCCGAGATGGCATCTACCTCATGCGCTTTACTCATATCCCGATCTTTAAGATGGTACAGCCGGTCATCTTTTAAGAAATAATATAAAAAGCTGGCCCAGGGGGTCGGGAAACCCCTATGGTATGCCCAGTCCAATTCCCCGTCACTTTTTAATGCCCTGCATGTTGCTGCCCCCACATCCAGATACTTTTCCATAAAATCAACCATGAAAGAAAGCGTATTTTTTTCAACCTCGGTATCAGGGTTTAGGATTAAAATATACTCGTTTTTGATCTGCTTTAAAGCCTGGTTGTTGGCAGCCCCAAATCCGCGGTTGTCTTTATTTTCAATGTAATGTACTTGAGGAAACTCTTGTTTTGCCAGCTTAATACTGTCGTCCTCCGAGGCGTTATCCACCACCCAAACATCCAGGTCCAGCTCATCTTCTACCACATACACAAAGCGTAAACATTCCACCAAAAAATCCCCGGCATTATAATTTACCAACACTATAGATAATTTAGTTTTTCCCACTACATGCCTCCTGATAAATTGCATCCAATTTACAAGCAATCGCCGGATAAGAGTATCTTTCCTCCACCAGCTTTCTGGCGTTTCCGGCAATCTTTTCGTAAAGTTTTTTATCCCGAAGCAGTTTTACCGTCATATCGGCAAGCTCCCCGGAAGTTTTCCCAAAAAGGACCGTCTCTCCGTTTTTAGCGTCAATCCCTTCAATCCCAATATGGGTAGTTACAACCGGGAGTTTGGCTGCCATCGCCCCTAAAATCTTTAAGCGTGTACCCCCGGGGCCATAAAGGGGAGCTACTAAAACACCACTCTCCTGGTAAGCCCTCTTTACCCCGTTAACATCCTCAATGGCTAAATCCCGAAGCTCGATATTCAGAGAGCCAATCTCTCCGATCCTTTCGGTATGCTGGCCGGCAATTACGAGCTTTGCTTCCGATTCTTTGGCTAAAATCTTCGGAAAAACCTCATTAGCCAATATTTTTGCTGCCTCAATATTTTGCAGCCAGGCGTAATTTCCCATAAAAAGGACTTTTTTAGAAAAATGCAGCGGAGTAGCCTCCATCAAGTCCTCACCTACTCCGTTAGGAACTACCGATACGTCCAACCCCGGCACCAGCTCCTTCATTTTCTTAGCGTCAGCATCTGAAACAGCGACAACCTTGGCAGCCTTCTTCCAATAATATGTCTCCCAAAACTTTATCTTTAAAACATCTATCCCCAAGACCGGCTTTAAAAATTTCAACCGGAAATTCTCCACAAAATGCTGGTATACCTGGTATTCAATAGTCTGGTCCACCAAAACAATCGGTACATCGGTTTTAGGGATATGTGGGCTAACATAAAAAGTTTCGGCATGGATAATATCAAAGGTCTCCTCTGCCAACACCTTTGCCACGTCCTGCTTTTCATCCTCCGAAAAATTCCTAATAACTAAAAACGGCTGCAGGCTGGTACCTGTCTTAAAAATATTAGCCAGGGTCCATGGTTTTTGAGGCCTACTGAATACCTTAACCTTCCGACAGTATTTTTCTAGTTCGGGGACATACTGTCTTTCGCTATTATGTTTGATTAAGGAATAGAGTGTAATCTCATGCTTTTTTGATAATTGCTTGATTAAATTATAAGACCTTATCTGCCCTCCTGATGACGGCGGATACGGCAAATAAGGGGTAAGCATTAAAATCTTCATTTGGTCTTCTTAGGCAACAGAGGTTTAATATTATCAATATAATTTAGGTTCTCGTGGGTTAAATCTACCACCACAAGTTTGGGGGTTGCTTCCAAAACAGTATATTGCTCCATAAGCTCTTTTGTTAAAGAGTCATAATTTATGGAAACATAATGGGTTAAACCGTAAAAGTTTTTAAGATCCTCAATCGTGCGCTGTTTATTCGGCCAGCCCGGCCTATTAATCTGATACAAGAAAGCTGTATCACCATCATATGGCGCCAAAACCACAGCCGTTTTTGGCAAAATCTTATCCGCTTTTCTTCCCTCCTCTACTATCGCCCAATTATTAACCTGATATAAACCTTTAACTTCATTCCAACCAAAATAAAAAGTCAAAGATAAAAATAAGAAAGCAAACGGGATTGTAAATATCCGGGGTACAAAACACTTCAACCCGGAAACAAGCAGGACAAACCCCCGGGCTGTAAATATCGCCAGGGCCGGGACAATCAAGGTTTGGTAATAATCATGCCGTACATTGCCTGTGGCAAAAACTATTAAAAACCCTAAGGATGAAAGGGCCAGTAGATGCAGGATCTTGCCTTCGGAAGCTAACGGTTTGGCCAAAAGTCCTATAAAGAAAAGTACCGAGCCTGTAACAGTAAGTATTTCCCTCCCAAACCGGTCGCCTATAATCCATTTCCAAAAAGCAGGCCTAAACCTTATCCCGTCCCCGTTAAAAAGCCATCCTCCTGCCGGGATCCCTTCGGGGAAAAAACTCATCCAAACCCGCCATAAGAAAAAAGGTGTTAAGGAAACTATCAGAAAATAAATATAACGCTTGGGGATTGGCCACCATCTCCCCTCTTTGACACGGTAAGAGTAGATGATGGGTAAAAGGTAAAAACCTGCTGTAGGCTTAATAAGGAAGGCGCAAATTGTGAAAAAAATACCAAGCAGAAAAAGCCTTTGGGTATTTTCGCTTATCCAGCGGTCTACAAAGTAAAACATTCCCAAGCTGAAAAAGACCAAAGTAGGCTCAGGTAGTATTACCCTTGAAAAAAAGATGTTAAACGGTAAAACGGCAAAAATTAAAGATGATAACAGGGCTGTGAAAGTATTCCAGTGTCTTTTGACTATAAAATAAATAAATACAGTAGACCCTAAGGAGAAAATAATGGAAATTAATCGGGCTAACCTTTCATCAACCCCTCCGTTTAAAAGGTAGGAAAAATATACTAAGGAGTTATAAATCGGGAACTCAACAAAACGGTACCGGTGGGGATTTTGGGTCGGGTTATCCGACACCGCCGACATATCATCATAGCGGGGGATAAACGGATTAAATTCTTCCTGGTAAAAACTTCTTGCAACCGCCGCGGTATCCGCCTGTCTCCATGAATGCCAATCGGCTATCGGATTGTCAATTTTATACAACCTAACTAAAAATCCCAGTATAACAATTAAAGCAAGCCACAAAAGAGGGTTTTTGAAAACTTTAATCATTTTTATATCCTTTCATCGTTGCCCATGATACCCCCAACATCAGCCAAAAAATCTCCGCAATTTTCGATGCCTCCAAAACATCAATAAAAAGGGCTGTGGCAAAAAATACAAAGATAGATCCCAAAAGGCCAAGGATGAAAAGGTTTTCAAAGCCGTTACTTACTTTTCTAAAACTTGCCATTTCCTTGACCAGGATTAAAAATACCAACCCCAAGGCAAACGTTCCCAAAATTCCTACTTCCCCAAAAGACCTTAAAATATCATTATCCGTAGCCAATGTAATGGACGAGTATCCCGTACCAAGTAATGGATTTTTATAAAAGGCGTTAATGGCTCTGGGCCACTCTACATTCGTCCGGATCCCAAATGACCTGTAAACACCAAGTTCCGTGGTATTAATCGGCTCACCTGGAGCCGTATCGTAGGCGATAGCTCCGCTTTCGGTGGCCGAAGGCGTTGATTCTTTAATATTCTTCAAAAACTGCGCTCTGGAACTTTCCGGAACATGTTTAATGGGTGTATATACCGTAACCGTTCCGGGAGGGGGATTATACTTTGCCCCACCACCCCCCATTAAATTAACGGTAACCGTTGCCACTAACCTGTGTCTAAGATCGGGAACAGCTGCCAAGACTCCCAAGCAAACAACCATTAAACCTAAAACAAGCCACCTTTTTTTATTCAGCCAAAATATAGCTGCAAGCCCAATAAAAGTCGCCACAAAAGATACCCTGGCAGCCGTAAGCCCAAGCAATATAAAACTCCCGGCTCCCATTGCCAAAAACCCCAATTTACGGACAAATCCTTTATAGTAGAAAAACAACCCTGCAATGACCATCAAAGCCATAGAGAGAAAGATTGCCAAGTCATAATGGCCTGCAAAAGTCGAGCTAACCCTTGCCCCCTTTGTAAGATAAAGTATCAACCCTTTTGAAAACTCTTTATTAGTAGTGGAGACTACCGGAAAATCAAGCCAGATCTGCCCGAATCCGTAAAGCACCACCAAAACTACAGTAGCAAGAAAAGCCCAAATCAGTATTTTTACCTGCTTGACTGACTCAATAGAAGTTGCCGCCACAATAAAGAGCGACATATATTCTATCCTCCTTACCCAATGCAAAAGGCCTAAATGGGGTTGCACGGATTGGCTAACCCATATCGCAGACAAAAGGGACAGGCCTCCAATAACCCAAAAGAGTAAAATCGCCTGGTATATCGTCTTTTTAAAATAAGATTTGAGTTTCCCGGCATTTAAGGTAAACCAAATTAGGATTGTGATGCCGATAACCAGGTCTTCAAGCCTTATTGCAACATAAGTGCCGGGAATATTAGCAAAAGGGAACTTAGGGTAAAGCGGTATAAATACCACCAGGAAAACCAAAACCCAAAACATATTCTTTTTAAATACTGAAAAGAAGTTTTGCATAAGTTTTTGAAACTGAAAATTTTCCAACAACAAAAAAGGCTGCCATCCTTACTATTGTAAACATTAGTATAAATATCTTTAAAACAAACCCTGCTAATATTCCTAGGTGCTTCCTATAAATATACACCAGTCCTTTAAATTCCCCAACCCACTGGACAAGCTTCGGGTCTTTCGAGCTCCCCCCTCCTAAATGGTAAATTTGTGCCTTGTCTGTCCAACCGACCTTAAAACCGGCTTTTTTTGCCCGGATACAATAATCCGTATCCTCACAATACATAAAGATACTCTCATCCAACCCTCCAATACTCTCTATGACTTCCCTTTTTATCACCATCACCGATCCCGAAACCCAGCCCACCTCTTTCTCTTTATTATAAAAGGATTTAAATTTCCTATGGAATGACGGTAAATATTCCCTTATTTTAGGCAGGATATCATCCCACCCGGAAAGCCAAAAAAAGAGAGGCGGCCCAAACGGCAAATCACCAACATTAGGCTGTAAACTTCCATCCTTATTCAGTAGCTTGCATGAACCAACCCCAAACCCCGACATTTCCATAAAATCAACCAGGCTATCCAGTGACCCAACAGGCACAATCGTATCGGAATTTAAAAGCAGGTAATATTTTGCCTCCCTGCTTTCGATCCCCAAATTATTTCCGCCGGCAAAACCTAAATTTTTATCACTTCTTATAACACTAACTTTAGGAAATTCTTTTTTCACCATCTCCACCGACCCGTCAGAAGATGCATTATCAACTACTACAACACCAAATTTACGATTCGGGCTATATTTGAAAATACTGTCCAAACAATCCCGAAGTAAATGACTTGTATTAAAATTAACAATTATAATACTTAAATCCACGGTTACAACGCTTTCCGGTAAAGTCTAAAGAGGGCTATAGCTGCTGCCCACACCGAAAGATAAATAATTACCCTGCTTACCGGGTTTGAAGGATAAAACCTTAATGTTGCCTTTGAATTATAGGGGAGTTCTTCATACCAAACATGGTCGCCTACAAAATTACTGGGCTTTTTGAACATCTTATTTTCCACTGCCGGCTCATAACCATTTACGTAAAGTGATTCCCTAAAAGGATAAATATACTCTTCCAAAAAAGTGCTCTCCTGCTGGTCCCTAATATAGACATAGGCAGTTTCAGGCGGATGGTTCAACCTGATCGGAGGAATAAACTTACCAAAGAAATATTTATCTTCCAGCTGCATACGGTAAAATTGTGTAATATCCTGCCTCTTAAAATCAGAAAAATAGGCAACTATATTGGGGTTTTGCCAGGTGTCACCATCTAAATTAGACTTCGTGGAATCAGGGATCGGGGCAAAGTCCTTAATTTTCGAAGGCCCCGGCAAAAGGATATAAATTAGACCCAAGACAAAAATCACCCACAAAACTTTCTTGATCATTGGAAAAGCCTGGCCCTACCTAAACGGTAATGTAAATCTTTCAACCTTCTTTCCCCGATAACTTTAGCAGGTACTCCGCCTACAATGGCGTATTCGGGTACATCCTCGGTCACAACTGCACCGGCTGCAATCACTGCACCTTTGCCAATCTTTACCCCAGGTAAAATAACCGCCCTGGGACCAATAAAGACATAGTCACCAATCGCTACCGGAGCTACAGTAGCATGAAAGTCTTCGGCATTAATGTCATGTTCGGAGTTATAAACCATTACCTCAGAGGCAATGTCTACATGGTCACCAATTTGCAATTTATCCCTCCCGTCTAAGAAAACCCCCTGTCCGATTATGGTATTCCTACCTATTCTTACACCGGCCGGGTAAAAAAACTGCGCCCCCATATGGATGTAAGATTTCCTGCCGATCTTAACCCCGGCACACCTGTAAATAAATTTACGGATTATATGGCTGGGAATAAACCCCGCAAGGCGGACAATAAAAAGTTCTATGTCCAGTACATAGTTAAACAGCCTGTTAAATCCTTTATAGATAACTTGGCCTAAAGAAAGTTTCTTCCCCATCCTATCTTTAAACATAATAATAATTATACCCTAATCCTTCTTTTCCTTCTCCTGCTTCTAATCCTTCTCTCCATGGAATAAGCTAAAAACTTCTTCATCGGAAAGCTTGGCAGCTTTTTTTTCAATCTCCCGCTTGGCTAAAGTGGCCGGAAGCCTTCTCAGCGCATCCATAAATACGCTCCAATACTTAGGATGCTGTACTAGCCTTTTTGCCAAAGCCATCCGGTGCTCTGACATCATTTTCTGGTCGGTAATGTTCTTCCAGACAAAAATCAGCATATTCCTCTCAGATGTACTGCTGATAGTGCTCCGGGTAAAGTTGCTCTCAATAACCCCTTTTTCTTTATAGTGCTCAACCCTACTTCTTGGTTCCCAAATATTGATATAGCCTCTTTTAGTGGCCCTATAACCTAAATCTACATCTTCAACATAAAACGGGTTATACAACTCATCAAGCCCACCAATTTCATCCCACAAACTTTTCCGAAAAATTGAACTTCCACCTGATGTCCAAAGCGTCCGGTGATATTTAGCCTCGCCAGAGGTCGTCTGGCGTGCTTGGTCATGCCGGAAAAACCCATCCTTAAAATATCCAACGGACCACAGCCCTCCAACATTACATCCGACACTAAAAACTTTTGGATCTTCAAAGTGAGGTAAAGCATACCTTAAAACATCCATACCTGCAGAAGCGTCACTGTTTAACAAAAATATAATGTCTCCCTTAGCGTGGGCAAATCCGGTGTTCACGTTGGAAGCAAAACCCTCATTCTTTTTACGCTCCACCACAACAACCTCAGGAAATTCAGATTTTAAGAGATTAACCGTTTCATCAGTTGAAGCATCATCAGAAGCAACAATTTCTTCGACTTTATTTGCCCCGGCAAACTCTAAAACACCCGGCAGATGTTTTTTTATTTTTTCTGCCCCATTCCAGTAGGGGATAACTATAGAAATTTTCATTGTCCGGCCACACTCTCAAATACTCTTAAAACAGTTTTTGTCATCTTACCCCAGGAAAATTTTTCTGCCTGTTTAATGCTTTCTGCAGATTTTTTAGCGCGCAGTTTACAATCACCCGAGATAGCCCTTATCGCCTGTTCAATTTGAGTAACAGATTGCGGATTAATCAAAAGCCCGGCAGATCCCACAGCTTCGGGCATTGAAGAAACATTAGACACAATTGCCGGAGTGCCACAAGCCATCGCCTCCACTGCCGTTATCCCAAATCCCTCATACAGCGCCGGTAAGATAAAAGCTTCAGCTCCATTTAAAAGGTATGGCAAATCCTCCGTTGGGGCAAAACCGGTAAAGATAACCCTATCTTCTACCCCAAATTTTTTGGGTGCTTTAAGGGTACTTTCAAACATCCAGCCTTGTCTTCCCTGCCCGCTAGTTTTCCCCACAATAACAAGCTTAATACCTTCCAGCTTCTGAAAAGCCTCAATAAGCCTGACCAAATTTTTCCTCGGCTGGATGGTACCTATATAAATTATGTAGCGGCCATGGATTCCGTACTTTTCTATAACCTCCAGAATTCTTTCCCGGTCTTTCAGCGGCCTGAAAATATTTTTATCATAGCCGGGATAAGCCACAGTAATTTTCTCTTTTTTAACTGAATAATATTTCATTAAATCCTGCTTTGAAGAGTTAGAAATTGTTACAATGTGTACGGCGTTACTCACGGAATACTTAGTCCAGTTTGTAAGTTTGAAGAGATCGTCTTTTTTATACATCTCGGGAAAATGTAAGTAAGAAAGGTCAAAGATAGTTACTACTCTTTTAACAGGAGAAAACCGCGGGATATAGTGTGTCGGAGAAAAGAGCAGATCGGGCTTACTGCGGGCTGTAAAAAGTGCTAGAGGTAAAGCAATTCTTGTCCAAAGCCTTTTGGGCCTTAAAACTTTGTACTTCCAGCCCCCTCTCTCATTGGGCAAATCATTCATTGGGGCAGAGGGTAATAAAATGGTGTAATCGTTCTTTCGGTCTAGTTGTTCCAGGCCCTTCAAAATTTCAAAGCCAATTTGTGATGACCCTAATCTTTGGGGGACATTTGCCTCGTATCCGTCAATCCAAATTTTCATAACTCCAAAACCTCCCTGTATACCTTAACTGTTTCTTGCGCACATTTCTCCCAGGTAAACTTCTTCGCTTGCTCAAAACCATTTTTAATCATCTCTTCCCTTACTCCCTTACTATTCATAATTTCTCTGACCACTCTTATCATCCCTTCCATATCCTCCGGGTTAACATATTTAGCTGCCTCTCCTCCCACTTCCGGCATTGATGAAACATTGGAGGTAATAACCGGAGTCCCGCAAGCCATTGCCTCAAGAATTGGCAAGCCAAACCCTTCATAAAGTGATGGATATAGCAAAACTTCTGCCGCATTGTAAAGCAAAGGCATCTCTTCTGAGGGAAGATAGGGGATAGTCTCCCCAGTAATAACCAAACTAAAATCTTTAACTATCTCCTTAACTCTCCCCAAATTTCTTCTCTCCCCAATACCTCCAATGGCCAAAATAAATTCTTCCGGTAAATTATATTTCCTTCTAAACACCTCCACATCCTTCTGATCCCTCTTTTTAAACTCTCTCCCCACCCCTTCGTAGACTACCTTAATCTTTTCTGACGGAATCTTTGATACTTCTAGCAGATCTTTCTTTGTAGCCTCTGAAACCGCAATCACCATATCAATCTCCTCTTCCACTAATTTCAATCTTCTTTTATGCACCTCAACTATTTTAGGATGCGACAATTGTGGAAATTTTAAGGGGATTACATCATGATAAGTTGTTACCTTCTTTGCCTTTGTCTTTGGCTGGATCCAGTCAGATGAGTGAAAAACATCAACCTCTCCAATAAATGTTTCAATCGGTAAGATCCTGAGCCTGTTAAAAAGAAGTTCGAGTAGTGTCGGAGGGACAGAAAATGATTTTACATTTGAAAGATTACCCCTGTAAGGTTTGCGAAGTGAAGAATAAAAAAATACTGTTTTAAAGTCCTGCATTTGAGCAAGCCCTAATGCTAAATTTTGGGTATAAGTGCCTACCCCTCCACCATGTGCAATTTGTGAAATATCCAAACCCACCCTCATACTATTAAGTATATCAAAGGCGCCGATAAAAGTTTATAAACCCCACACCTGCAAAATCATAAACTTGAGATTTACTAAAACCATTACTTTCCAATTCCTTTTCTAAAAACCTTCCAGGATCGGTAATGTCAACCAGATATTCAAATAAGTAAACCTCATGTTTCCCCTGCAAAAGAACATTTAGATTTTGGACATCTTTATTTGATCCAGCAGGGATTTTGGCAAGCCCAGCCAATACATTTGAGGAATCATTGCTATAAAATACATATGGAGAAAATTTAGAATTGCTCTCAAATAAAACAGTGGAATTATCATCAAGCTTACTTTCCACAAAAGCAACCGCTCCCCTCCAATCCTCCCTTTGGAACTTAGGGTTGGTGTAATAAATACCTAAAAAGGTAAGGCTAAAAAAAACTGCCAGTAAAACTGATGGCCTAAAAATATGCTTTGGTAGCCGGGAAAATCCGAAAGCTGCCAGTAAATAAAACGCCGGCAAAATAAAAACCATCCTGAAATATGAAAGCATAGGAATAAAAAAGGAGATCAAAAAAGCCATGGTCAAAGGAACCCCCACCCAAAAAAATAATAATAAATATTCTTTTCCTAACTTCCCCCAACTCCCCAAAATACCCCTAACCCCCCCAACTCCCCAAAGCAAACTTAAAGCTCCTACCACTCCCGCATAAATCCGCTTATCCTCAAAACTTACTCTTCCTACCAAAGTCTTAACCCAAACCAAACTTAAATCACGAAAGTTTGCCCCACCTGCTACCTGTTTCCAGCCGGGAAGAGCTAGAGAAGCCTTCTGACCTTCTAAAAACTGTTGGGGAAAAGTGGTTACTGCCCATGGTAAAAAAAAGATAAACGCAGACACCCAGGATAAAATAAACTCTTTCATAATTTTTCTTTCAATGAACAAAATATATAAAAGATGTGCAGGAAAAATTAAATAAGCCACATAGTCCGAATAAAAAACAAGTACCGCGCTTATAAGATACGCCCATCTTGCCCATGGTTCCCCTTTGACCCATTTGACCAAAAAATAAGATGATAAGGCCACGCTAAATGCCGCCAGGGAATACATCCTTGCCTCCTGGGAATAAAAGACATGCAGGGGCCCTACGGCAAGAAAGAGGGCTGCCAAACCTGCAATTTTTTTATCAAACAACTTCTTCCCTAAAAGATAGGTAAGGTAAACTGTCCCTACCCCCAAAAGCAGGGAGGGCATCCTTACAGCTATTTCGGAAAACCCAAAAATCCGGGTGAAGGGCCAAAGAAGCGCAAAGTATCCCGGAGGATGGAAATCACCAATCGGATACCTGGCAACAAAATCAAACCAACTTAAATTTTTAGCGGCTAAAACGTTAATCGCCTCATCCAGCCAAAGGGATTGGTCCAGTGTTACGAGGCGTAAAAGAAAAGCTAGAATTAAAATCCACCAAATCATCGGTATTTTTGCTCACCAAAAAAAGATTTAATTAAAGAAACTTCTACCCCCAAATCGTAAACAAGTTTAAAGATTAAAAACTGTGGTAGCATAAAGCTGACACTTTTATAAAAACCCTGAAGTAACGACATAGGCAGACTGTAGCGGACAATCGTTGCAAGCCTCATTAAATTTTCATCTTTGATTTTTCGCCTTTTAAATTCGCTTTTACCGATCCATCTGGCCTGCCTGTAAATCTCAGGCAGGTTATCCGGATTCCGATGGTAAAAAACTGCTCCCGGGGCTACCACAGCCTGTACTCCCAACTTATCTGACAAGGTATGATCATCTATGTACCCAATAGCCCCAAATCCCCTAACCTCCTCAAATTTCTTTTTTAAAATCGCCCGGAATACAGGTTGTGTATCAGGATAATTCTCCGGGTGCATCCTTTCAGGGGGTAAATTCCTATTAATATTCCAGCATCTGCTCCAAACATTATCTTTATTTAAGACATATTCCTCTTTACTGAAAGTTCCTATTACCTGTCCGGAAATTATTGGGTCCACCAGCTTCTCTATAAAATCCGGCTCAAACTCCATATCTGCATCAACAAAAACTAAAATTTCACCATTTGCACTTTTAGCTCCTAAATTCCTTGCCACCCCCACTCCCAAATGGTCCTGTTCGATAATTCTTAATTCATCACTCATAACTCTTAATTCGGACAAGACTTGTAAAGTTTTATCCTTAGATCCGTCATCCACCACTATGATTTCCAAATCTTTAAAGCTCTGCTTACCTAAAGAATTTAGGCAATTCCCTATAACTCTTTCCTCGTTAAAAGTGGGGATTATAACCGATACTTTCATCCAAAAACCTCCTCCAAAAGATCTTCATATCTTTTGGAAACTTTGTCCCAGGAAAATTTCTCTGCCTGTTGTCTAGGTTTATCTTGCCATTCTACAGAAAGCACCTCATTAATCTTTGCCGCGTACTGTAAAGGGTCTGAAACATCCGCAAATAATCCTGCTTCACCGACTATCTCCCTTCTTGGTAAATCATCAGGGCCTACAACAGGAAGCCCAGAAGCCATCGCTTCAAGATAAACAATCCCAAATGCCTCCCTATCCCAGGAGGGTAAAACAAATAAATCTGCCGACCTGTAAAATGAGGGGATCCCCTCATACGGCACTTCTATAATCTTTAACCTTCCTGCTTCCACCAAACTTTTACCCTGATCAAGCAGCTCACTCTTTAAGGGACCGGCACCTATTATCAAAAGCGATCCCTGGTCTAACCTTTTTAAGGATTCAATAGTCTTTTCGTGATGTTTATACCAAGTAAGTGCGCCTACGCTTAAAATAACAGGCCTTGGTAGGTTTACATCTATTCGGTCTTTACCGGGTCTAAATTTTTCTAAATCCACACCATTGGGTATTTTTACAAGCTTAGTTTTCCAGGCAAATTTTTTAGCCCACTTCAGTTCAAAATCAGTTAAGGCCACAAATATATCAGGAGCTGTTACGGCGATATTCCAAATGTCATCCCGGCCCGGCCCGGCCTGGCCTGAAAGCAAAGTCTTATATCCCCCGGTAATACGCCCAATGCTCGCCTTTAAAGCCTGCATTCTTCCATTTGTAGGTATAACCAAATCATACTTACCGGAAGTCATCTTCCAGAGAGAATCCGAATCTGTCCCGGTTAGGATATCCACATCATGGTTTTTTGATAATCTTTTTGACAGTTCCAAAACATAAGTTTCGGCTCCACGGTTAACAATCCCCAAATACCTGCTTAAAAAAGCAATTTTCAGTCTTTTCTTGTCCATATCGAAAGTCCCGGTTCGAGTTCCTTTTCTTTATCATAGTTAGTTTTAAGATAATTTACTATTTTCTCGGGTTGATAAACTCCCGGCTCAAACCATAAACCCGTTGCAGGGACCCGCCATAAAATCTTATCCGGACGACCACTTTCCAAACCTTCCAAAACCCACTCCTGGACTCCGGGAATTTCCAGGTACCAGCCAAAATTATCACTCCAATTTTTTGGAGGTAAAGTACCGGAGAAAACATATAACGAAGAATCCAGCCCCAGTAAGAATATTTTTCTATCAGTGCCCGCAAAAACGGAGATATCCCCAGCCAACCTTTTATCGTTCTCCCCATAAAACCGGATAGGCTCCCCCTGGTTTAAGGGCAAAATAATTTTTACGACAAAAAAAGATGTGGTAGCAATCAAAAGCAAGTGGAAAATCCTTAACTTCTTTGGAAGACTGGCAAATAAAACTGCAAACGAAATAACGGTAAATGCAACAGCCGGCTGAAGGTGAAAAAATGAAAAACGGGGATAAACCGCTATTAAAGAAGCGACTAGAAAAATTAAAGAGAGTAAAAATGATTTTTCTTTTAAGATTTTAAAGTTAAAGAGGATAAAAGCAATTGGTGATAGAAAAAGTGCTACTGCCAAAATATATCTTTTAGGAACTAAAAAATCTACATATCCCGGAAACCTCGACCACTCAGTCAGCGGATAAAATAAAACCCAGTTAAAAAAATGCAGAAATCCGCCTGTAACCGTCAGGTAAAATACCAAGGGTATCCCCACCATCAAAACTCCTCCAGCCAACGCCGGTATTTCTCTTCTTCCCCGAAGACCCCCCGCCCGCCTCGCTACGCGAAGCGTTGCGGGCAGGCAAATCCCCCGAATACCCCTAATCCACATAAACACTGCCAAAAACCCCAGCAAGTAAATACCTGCCGTCTGCTTTATTAAAATAGCCAGTGCCAGGAAAAACCCAACCCAAAAAAGTTCCTTGGTCTTTCCGCTCTCCAACCACTTCAGAATAAAAAATAATGCCGCAAGTAAAGGTGCAGTTGTGGCAAAATCAAACCACAGCATGTTCCCGTCAAAAAAAGACTGCAGAAGTATATAAATTGCCAAAAATGGCAAAGCTAAAAACCCGGACTTAAGAACTTTTGTTAAAATCAAAAACAATAAAATATCAGTGCTAAGTATTAAAATCCATGCCGTGATTTTTAAAACTTCGGGAGTTACCCCAAAAAGACTATAAATTCCGGAAAGGAACAAAGGTAAAGCCGGAGGATATGGCATTATAAAATCCTTATAAAAAGAAAAACCGTTTAAAAATAAGTATGGGTAGAAAAGCATTTCCGGCCAAGCCGTGAAAGTAAGTCGGCTTAAGATTACAAGGTGGACCAATAAAAGTACGGGCAAAAATATTTTTACCATTATTTTTTCCTCGCCAACACTGTCAGGCTGGTACCTTTTCCGGTCATTGTTAAAATAAGGGCAGGCACAGCCATAAATAAATCTTTGAAAAATCGCTTCTTTCCACCTTTAAGAGCCTGCCATAACTCAAGCATGGGACTACCGTAGTCAAAAACCCCGGAAGGCATAAACTTCTCTATAACCTTAAAGCCGTTATCAGAAAGAAGCCTCTCTATACCCTCCTCCGTAAAATGCCACCGGTGTTCTTCAGGTAAAAGATAAAGCCATTTATTTTTCTGCATCTGTGCCGACAAACTGCCGAAGTTTGGCACATCAATCAAAATCAAACCGTCTTTTTTCAGTAAGCTGTTAACCTTTTTAATTACATCTTTCGGAGACTCCAGATGTTCAAGGGTGTGGTTTATAATCACTGCATCAAATGACTCCTCCGGGAAATCAGCCTTCTCAATAGTTGAATACGTTGTGGGAATGCCATGTTCCAGGGCATACCTGGCCGCTTTCGGAGAAATTTCAACTCCCCTTACATCCCAACTGTCTTTTTTAAATATGGAAAGCATAGTCCCTATGGAAGAGCCAACTTCTAAAACTTTTCCGGGATCTTTAAAATACTTTTTTATGAGCTCAACTCGTCTTCTGAAAATATTTACAAACTGGTCTCTTCCCCCAATGTATACTTCATCCCTATGGTAGCTGCCTTTTTTAATTTCCAAACCTTCCGTAAAACCGCTGCCGCAAGTACCGCACTTATAGATTAAAAAATTATCCTTTTTACAAAAAAGACCTGCCTCACTATCACATATAAAACATTTCATAAGTTGAACTTGAAAACGAAGTTTTCCAGTGAAACTTTCAAACTTCGTTTATGGCTTTATTAATTTTACGATTTTTAACATGCCAAAGTTAAACTTCTCAACTCTCTCAACCTTAAAACCTGCTTCTTCTGCCATTTTTTCTAAAACTTCTTCCTTAAAACTTTGCACATGCACATGTTTCCAGACAGGATGGCGGATATTCCATAAGAACCAGATTGTCCTAAATAATAAATTATCCGTAGGGATAAGTATCAGGGCACATTTCCCTTTTTTCACAACACGGTGGATTTGACTTAAAACCTGCTCAGGGAAATCAACATGCTCAAGCATCTCCAGACAAAAAATAGCGTCAAAGAAATCCCCTTCATAGGGTAAATCCTGCGCATCACCAATAACGAACTTTCCTGCCTTTATCCTGCGTTTTGCCTTTTCGATCGCTTTTGGGGAAATGTCTATCCCGTAGACCTCCCTTGGATGAGTCCAGCTCATAATCTTCTCTGTACATAAACCACTGTGGCACCCAATATCTAAAATTGTTCCATCCACCGGCTCCGTCATCTTAGACAACGCCCTAAAACGGGTAAAATGCCATACTCTTTGGAAAATATTGTTTTTAATCCCTGTATCGTAATGGTCCGGCGAAACATTTTCATGGATTTCAGTTAATTTTTTAGACATTAATTCTTCCCTCTGGATCTAAAGTATAAAAGACCCAAGATAATTAAACCAAGTGAGATGGCAGAAACCAGGATACCTTTCCCAACTTCCTTTTGTGGTAAAAAGTATAAGGTTGCCCCTTCTGCTTTCTCCGGCAAATAAAGGCCGTTTATCATAGCGTAAAAAGGTAAATTTAGACTATCGCCACTTTTAAATCTCCATCCGGGATTGTAGTGGTCGGAAAAGACCAGCCACTTTGCATCCTGGGGGATATCCTCAATTTTATACTCTGTCGGGTTTATCTGTGTGGCCTTAACAGGTAGAAAGTTTTCTTCCAGCTTCTCACCAACCTCAATTTTCCTGAATTTACCAACTGCTTCTGAAGCCTGCCTGCCAGCTTCCAGAAAATCCTTTTCGGTAGTCAAAGCCAGTGTATTTAACATGACAAAACCACCTTGGTTGGTTAAGCTAAGTTGTAGCTTTCCCTTTTCCGCCATAAACGGCCCGAATATTTCCCATCTGAATTTTTCCGGGTATTTATTTAAAACATTTTTTTCGATGCCCGGTAATACAATTTTCAATCCTGCGCTCGTTGTGGCATTTGTATACCTTAACCCCAAATAATAATTGCTTTTCTCGGGAATACTCAACTCAAACTTAACTTTCTCTCCGGTTACCGTGGAAAAAGCAACCCCGCGGCCAAAATCAAATTCCCTTGACTCAATCCCCTGTTTTAATAAATCATACCTCCAAGTTAAGTAATCACCGCTTGCGCGTCTCTGCCACTGGTTTAAGACAGCAGTTTCAATAGGCATCATCTTATCCTGTAAAAAAGTCATCTGTAAATCTATCTGCTCTTTACCTAAAAAAACTAATGACGCGGCATCAGAATCCACCTGGTCTAAAACCCTGGGGTCAACCCTTCCCTCCTCTAAAAACACAAAACCTTGGCTTCCGAGGTGATCCTTTTGTGGATTTAAACTGGTATAAATATCCTCACCACCTACTACAAAGACAGCTTTCTTTTGGGCAAAGATATGCGGTTTTACATTATCTAATTGGTAAGCTGGAAAAGTCAGCCCATCCAGTTTATAAAGGCCGGGCAGGGAACCAACAAGCAAAAATAATTCTTTCTTCCCCTCCAAATCTTCCTGTGTCCATATTTTCTTTCTCTCATCACCCGGTAAAAGAATATACTTTATCCCTAAAAGGTTAAACCAGGAATTAACTTGAGGTGAATGCAGAAAGTTAAAATAATCAAACTTGCCGGTATTCATAGAGGCAAAGGGCCGTTCATTAACAAGCTGGTCTGCAGAAATCGCCGGTTTTTCCCAATCTGCGAAGGCAAGAGGTGGCCGTTCCCTAAACCATAAACTCCTGGCAAATTCATCACCTTCATTTAGTTTTTGGTAAAGTTGCAGATACGGTTCATTGTTAATTTTTCCTAAAACCCCCGTTAAATTCCCCAGTACAGCAGGGCTAATTAGCCCCAACAAAAATCCGTATATCAACACAGTAACCAAAACGTGCCACTTGCCCTTGATATAGACACTCAAACTACCTACAGTAAACGAAAGGAGCAACCCGGCCATTAAAAGAAGCGGCATATAGAACTTCGAGGAGTCCCTAAATGAGATGCCTAGGGGGATATTTTCCACAAGCCATAAATAAATTCCTCCCAAAGGTTCACTCCCTCCCTTTGCGAGAAAAACAAATATCAAAAATAATAGTGAAAGGCCGGCAGTAAATTTTCTTCGGGGCTTATCATTCTCCCAAAGTAAAACCCCAAAAATAAGGATTGGGACAAAAGCAAAATAAAAGGGAATCGGCAAAATCATACCGAATTGGTTAAGCGGAAAATGGGGCTGAAAAAGGAATAAGGCGTTGCTGAGACTAATAAAATTTGCCCCCTCTCCTAATCCATCTAATCTCTCTAATCCTCCTAACCCTGAACTAATACTTGGAACTATCCAATAACCGCTCAAACCCGCAACTGATAGTCCTAAAACAAAAAACCCTTTTAATATACTAAAAAACCTTTCATTTACCCTTGTAATTCCACCCACTGCTCCAACTAAAACAACAAAGAAAATTAAAATTAAAGCAATCCTCACATCTGCACTTACCAGGGCAAATAAGCTGACAAGGGCAAAAACAAAAGTTCTAATATTTAAACTGCTTAAGAAATTTAAAAGGTAAAAAGCAGTCAAAGGAAAAATCCCGTAAGCTAAAGCCACACCCATCTGACCTCCGTCCAAAAGCATTAAAAAATAAGTATTAAACCCATAGAGAAAAGCCCCCAGGAATTTTCCCCACAAATCCGAGGTGAACTTACCGATAAATTTCCATGCACCGAAAATTGCTAAAACAGTAGCCGGGAAATAAAAGATTAAACGGATTAAAAAGTCATTGCCTAACCCTAAAGTATTATTTAACACCCCATACAAAAAAGTCGGGATATAAAGCCATAAAATATAATACTGTGGGGCACCGAAGTTATTATCCTTAAAATTCCATAAAAACGGTAGGTTTAAAAGCTCTTTTAAATTTTCCGGATAAAAATAAGGGGCATCCCCAAAAGCTAAAGGCCCACTAACAAAAAAAGCTCTATAAATTAAAATATACGGAACAACAAAACCCAACAAAATTACCAGCAATTTAATGTTATTTTTCATCATGTAAAAGCAACGTATAGATTATACCCCCGGAAAGCAGAACAAAAACAGCAACCGAAAGTTTTTCTGCAGCACCATGATGTCCGGTAAAAAGAAGGGTAACTATTGGTAAAAATAAAACCAGAACGGCTGCAAAAACAGTCCTCAAAAGGGCTTCCTCCTTTGGACTATAAACTCTCCAATCTTCTTCTCTTCCAAAACTTTAGTAAAATACCCTTCTTCCCTCAAAAAATTATCAATCAAACCCTGGCGAATTCCCCTGGTTGGCTCTATTATTAAAAATCTCGTATCAGGTAAGGTTGATTTTGCCGTAATAACCTTTAAATTTCCTGGATAACCTGCTGCAGTATTCTCGCCCCAAACAGGTAGAAACCCATATTCTTTCTGTCCATACCACTGGAACAAATAGCTCCAGGTAGTGTTAACCTGCAAAGGCATAGTCAACGCACTAACCGAGAATTTATCACCCAAAACACTATTGTAAATATAGTCTACTACCTGCTTTTCATCGGATAAAAGCATCCCTGATTGCACATTGATGGTAGGTATAACCCCACCGGGATTATTTTGCCTGATTAAACTTAAATTTGAAACTATAGGGATTAAAATTAAAACCAGCGCCAAAACTTTAGCCTTTTCCCAAACCTTGTCAATAAAAAAACTGTAAAGAATCAAGAGACCCACACCCGCCCCGGCGCTGTAATAGTATAAAGGTGTTTGGGATTTATTATTTATATAAGGAATTATTCCACCCAGTATCCAAATCAAAAGGAAAATTAATTTAGGACGATTGTTGCTGTTTTTAAGGAAGCCCAGGAAAAGTATTGTTAAAAATAGAAGAGCCAGTACTGTTCCGGAATTATGAGAGACAATATTATCGCTAACAAGCCTTGTTATTAAAATATAAAAGTTGTCTAAAACCGAGAAGTTCCCACCGGCTCCGCCTACTATGGAGGTCAAGTTTTTTAAAACCCTAAAATTAAATATCACCTCAGCTAAAATAAAAGAACATGTTGTTATCAAAAACCCACCCAAAGAGACCAGAAATACTTTCAAGCTAACCTTTGGAATTGACCTGTGAAAAACTATCCCCAAAACTAAAGCAGTAAAAAATAAATAGATTAAGACAAATTCGAACTGTAAGGAGAGCCCTAAACCCAATAAGGCAAGTATTAGCCCCTTTTGCTGTTTATGAAAAAGCAGCAGAGAAAGACCAAAGTAAAACAAAGTCACGGATAATACCGCAAGTGATGGGTGATTAAAATATAGAGCATATTGTGTCTGCTCAAAAGAAATTGCAAAAAGAAAGGCTGCTAAAAACCCAACCTTTTTATCAAATATTGTTTTCCCGACAAGAAAAATAAGAAAAACACCTAAAGCGTTTGCTACCCGCAGGAAACCGGCAGCATATGCCGGGTCACCATTTGATAAAAAATAAAAGGGGGCGTAAAGGTAATAGTAAAGCGGGCCATGGAATAACCCTTCTACACCTGTTGGAGGGCCGACAATTTTTAAGTCTCCTTTTAAAATACCCAGCGTCGCAAAAGCATCCCGCGCCTGGTCAAACCCGAAATATATATTTTGTGGGAAATACAAAAAGCGCAATAATAAAGCTAAAAGAAAAATTCCTAAAAGCAAGATAATTGTCCTATATTTACGCACTGTGATGAGGATATCATTTTTTAAGGCTTGTGACCACTTCCTTGCGCTTAAAATCACCATTAGCTTAAAATAATAGCACCTGAATGAATTACCTAATTTTTTTAATTTTCTTGCTGGCGGTTGCAATAAGGTTTCTTTATTTCCCTGATAATGTCTACTTTGCTTATGACCAAGCCAGGGATTCTTACACCGCCCTAGAGATCTTAAAGGGGGATATTAAGCTTATTGGCCCGCCTTCATTTTTAAGCGATAAGATTTTCCCCGGGCCTTTAATTTTCTATATCTATGCCCCCATCTACTTTTTATTTAACAACAACCCTGAAGCAGTTTCCGCCTTCTTTCGAGTCTTTAATTCTTTTGGGATAATTTTAACTTTCCTGGCTGCATCTGTAATTTTTAACAAAAGAGTGGGTATCATCGCTGCCCTGCTTTTCGCCTTTTCTTATGAACAGACCCAATACTCCCTCTTTATTTCCCACCAACCCCTGGCCGTAATTCCCGTTTTACTCTTTTACCTAGGACTAGCCTTGTTCCTTTTTAAAAAAGACGCAAGAGGATTAATCTTATCAGCCTTAGGCTGGGGGCTTGCCATACAGTTACACTACGGTTATATCCTACTAATCCTTCCTCTCCTTCTAATCCTCCTCATTTATCGGGGAGATATTAAAATCCCAAAATTTAAGGTTATCCTCTTTTCTCTTGTAACACTGCTTACTACCTTATCGACATTTATCGTTGTCGAATTAAAATATCATCCATTATTGTCTTTCTTTTCCAGCTCTTCTTCTTATGTTTCCCTATACCCAGAAGAAACGCTCTTTATTATTAACCGGTTTTTCCATGACATTTTTATTGCCGATTACCGCTTTACCCCAATTATCGCTGTTTTAGGATTAATGCTTTTTATAGCTGTTTCAATTACCAAAAGAGACCCTCAGAAAAAACTGCTCTTTTTAAGTTTTTGGTTTTTAGGAGGACTTACTCCTTATCTTTTATCCGGTGTCCCCAGCTATTATTATTCCGCCGCCGCCTCAGTCGGATTACTGATAGATTTTTCCTATCTACTCAACCTTCTAATTCAAAAAAACTTCCTGGTTGGAGCAATACTACTTCTTCTGGTTTTGGCAAACAATTTTAGCCAGATTATTACTATTAATAAAACCGGCGTAAACTCCGACATGGTAATCCAGCCTGGGATGCTTGTCTCAAACCAAAAGAGGGTTTTAGACTATATCTATTCCCAAGCCTCAGGGCAACATTTTTCCATAAACGCCCTGACCATCCCCCTAAACGTCAATACTACCTGGAGCTATCTGTTTGAGTGGTACGGTAGAGGGAAATATCACTATTTGCCAACTTACGGAGGCGATGCAGCCGAAGGGTATAAAGGAAATCTTAAATCAGTAAAAGCCCGCTCGGAACTCCCTGATTTACAATTCCTGATCATTGAGCCCACCTTGGGTATCCGGGAAAGCTTTCGGAGTAACTTTTTCCGGGAAGAAAGTTACTTTACAAAAATAATCGAAGAAGAGAAATTTGGCTCGATTACCGTCCAAAAACGGCAAAAGATTTAATATCCCGGCTTTGAAGGTACAAGCTTTCTCTTTATTCTTTTAAACGGAGTCTCCAAAATTGCCCTCATTTGATACACAAAAGGCATTTTCTCCCAAGGTGACGAAACAATTTCCGGCCTATCCCCGTAAAAGACTTCCGGGTAAGCGAAATTTTCCGGAAATCGCATGCCTATTTCATATTTTAATTTTTTATCTCTTTTGGGAACCGAAATATCAAAAGACCGGGAAGAAGATCTTCTCATATTGGTAAAATGAAGATAGGGAAAGTCGAGAAACTTTCGTCCCTTTTTATTTCGTTCCTGGATCAAAACATCATCTTTATCATAAAATCCTTGCTGGCCATGAGGCTTTTCTAAATGCAAGCCAGGGATAGTTCGCTTCACTGCCCGGATATTATAATGGCCTTTTTTGTCATCAATCCGATAATTACCCCCTGACTGGTCCTGGTAATGATAAATATCACCTACAATGTTATAGTAAGGCGAAACTATAGTCTCCAGAGAGTCCCCCTCTTTTTGGATTAAATCAACAACTCCCCTTATGGATTTTTCCCACCAGACTTCATCCCCGTCAACAATTAGGAACCAATCACTTTCCGTTTTATCCAGCATAGCCTGACGTACTTTGGTAAACTCTTCTATATCTACCTCGCCAACCTTCTTAACTTCAATCTTATCCGGCTTTGCCTCCTTTAACTTTTTAATAATCTCCACGGTTTTATCGGTGCTTCCCGTATCCCAAAGTAATACTTTGTCAACAAAATCCACCACTGACATCACCGCAAACCATAAATACCGCTCTTCATTTTTTACTAAGGTATGTGCCCAGATTGTTTTTTTCATTTCTTTAAGACCCTGGTAAATCTGTAAACAACCCATGCAGACGGAACTAGAAAATTAAATAAATTTGCTATCAAGACTGTTACAGCGGCCCCCGTTATTCCGTAGGTAGAAATCAGAAACCACCCTAAAAGTCCGGTGATTGCAAGTTGACCTAAGCCAACCCAGGTAAAGAAACTTGGTTTGGAAAAATAATAAAAAATTGCCTGATGGGAGGGAACGGATAGTAAAAAAACCAGTTGGGCAACAAATAAAACCACAAAAGGTGTAATACTTTCCAGGTAGGCCGTTCCATATATCTGAGGAATAAGCAAAACAAGGACAGGTATTGCCAAAAGACCCAAAATAAACATCCCAAAAACCAAAAGCTGTAGTTTTTTCAAATACTCTATAGCTTTTATGTCACTGTCAAAACTTGCCAGCTTAGGTGCCACAACCGTAGCTAGAGCAAAGACAAGCTGTGGAATTACAACCGTGATCTGGCTTGCTGCAGAATAAATCCCTACATCACGGACTGTCAAAAGCCTAGCCGACAAAAAGGTATCCAAACGCGAGCCTGTTGCAGTCAATATCCCTACTAAAGCTACCCACTTACTGTAATGGAAAAGTTCAGACCCCACGGATTTTGAGTTTCTTACAGTTAAAAATTGAGGCAAAAGAAAAAGTGTCACAAAAAAACCCATAAAAGGGATTGCAATATAAGTTATAAGTGTTGGCAATAAACCTAAGATACCAAACCCTGCCAAAATAATTACGGCCGAAAGCCTAAGCCCGTTCATGCTTATATTCAAGATACTCCAGGACCAAAACTTTTGGTAAGCCTGGATTACATGGGTACCAAGTGAAAATAACATCGCCCCCAGGGCACCGATAAGTGAAAACTGAAGTGGTAAACCAAGTTCCGGTTTTAAAAATACCGTTTCTGCAATCATCGGCATTATTGCCCATCCTGTTAGTAAAACTACCAGCCAAACTGCCAGTTTTACTGTCAAACCAAGTTTTATAAACTTTAAGGTTTTTTCTTTATCTTCTTGGCGGTATTTACCTACAAAGCGGATTAACCCTGTATCAATGCCTAAATCAGAGATATCGGAAATTAAAGCGATGCTTGCAACCGCAATTGCTAACACCCCATAAACTTGGGGCCCTAGTTCCCTTGCAACCACAATGTAAAACAAAAGTCCTAAAAAACCGTTTACCGCAGTCCCACCCGATGTTACTATAAAGTGGCGCAACGTTTTTGTATTAACAATTTCCGATATTATCCGCCAAAGTTCCATGGGCTGTTATCATAAAGTATAATGAATTTAAAGAAAATATGAAAACTCCAAGTAGCCAATGATTAAAAAGTCCCTCATTCTCCTGTTTTCATCACGCTTGTTATTTTTAATTTTTGCCGTAGCAGGCACATTTTTGGTAACTGCACGGACAGGATACTTAGGAATAAACTTGAGCCCTGAAAATGATCATTATCTTTTATGGATATGGTCAAACTTTGATGGGAAACATTACATAAATATTGCTCAGTTTGGCTACCAAAGGTTTGATTTTGCCTTCTTTCCTCTTTATTCTGTCTTAATATTGGGTATTAGCAAGATCCTGTCAATCCATTACATCCCGGCAGGAATCATTATTTCCACATTATCGTTTTTTGGTGGTATGGTTTTCCTTTATAAAATTTGTCTTATAGATTTCGACAAACGCGTAGCTTCCCTGGCATTATTTTTTATATCTTTTTTCCCACTTTCCTTTTTCTACCATTCCGTCTACACAGATTCTTTATTTTTACTTCTAACAACGGCAAGTTTTTATTTTGCCAGGAAAAAACAGTGGGTTTGGGCAGGTATTTTCGGAGGGCTTTCGACTGCAACCAGGTTAACGGGTATGGCACTCCTTCCGGCACTGGCAGTTGAATGGTACCTTCAAAACCGGACATTAACAAAAGAGTTAAGGGGAATCATTATTCTATTTCTTAAAAAAGCAGCTTTCCCACTTACTTTAGCTACCTCCGGTTTTTTGGCCTACGCTCTATATTTACATTTAAACTACGGTAGTTGGCTATTGTTTCAAAAATCAATGGTCGCCTGGAGCCAGGATAAGTTTATCTTTCCTCCACAGGTAATTTTCCGCTACTTAAAAATTTTTTTCTCCGTAAGCCCCGGCCTTTTAGAATATTGGATCGCCGTTTTGGAGTTTGTGAGTTTCTTTGCCTATTTATTTATTGCCGTTTATGTCTGGACTAAAGTACGAATATCCTACGGAGTATTTATGGTGATCCTGCTGATACTTGTAACTTTCACCGGGACACTGGCCGGGAACCCCCGCTACATCCTGCACCTTTTCCCCGCCTTCATAGGTCTATCATTATTGGTTAGAAACAAAAAACCATTAAAATATGCCATAACCGCGATCTTTATCGCCCTGGGGTTTATATTGACAATAATTTTTACCAGAGGGTATTTCGTTACTTAATATGACAAACCATAAAAATATAATATCTTCGATCTGGCTAAAGATGCCGGCGCTATTTAACCCTGTCCAACGAGTCTTTAATGGTAAGTTCTGGGAAGTAACCAGGGAGATGTTTGGCCACTACGGCCAGGGTAATGTACTTGACCTGGCGTGCGGCACCGGGGAGCTTAGGAAATATATAAACCCTAATGTTTATTACGGTCTTGATATAAACCCTAACTTTATAAGTTTTGCAAAGAAACGGATTACAGGAAGAAATACTAATTTTATCGCGGGTGATATGACAACCTCTATCCCGAATGTAAATTTCGACACCGCATTTTTGGTTAGCGCAGCCCACCATCTTTCAGAAGATCAATTGGAAACCGTTCTAAAAACACTAAAAGTTAAAAAGGTCAGAAGGGTAATTATAATTGACGGAGTTCCTTTTGGTGTTATCTCCCGATTCTTAGAATGGCTGGATGATGTATTGGGCGGAGGTGAATTTTTTAAAGACGAGTCGGAACTGGCTAATATAACTAAAAAGTTTTTTAAAATAGAAAGCCGGGGAACATACAAAGCCCCTTATTCGTTATACAGGTACCCTTACGTTGTCGGGACTCTTTGATTTTTGTGCAACGGCAAAGACTGATAACCCAAAAGGCAATCCTGTAAAAGCTATCATTTTATCTTCAATCCCCATAATTTTTATAAAAGTTTTATTTAAAAAATCTGGAACTGTTTCAACATCGGACGAATGTTTTTTCGAAAATCTGTCTGTTATTCTTTTTAGCAAGGCAATAGGAAAAATCGTCATATTGCCGTAGGACAATTTTTTAATTTCAAATCCCGATAATTTAATCTTTTCTCCTAATTCTTTTTTTGTGTACCTTTGCCTTGTTGCAACAACTATGTCGTGACTTCCCCTAAGCCAATTGAAAGCCGGCACTTTAACAATTAAAAACCCACCCGGTTTTAAAACACGGTAAAATTCTTTTAAAGCGCGTATGTCACTCCCTACCTCCTGGTGGTATAAAACGTCGATTGACATAACCGCATCAAAAAAATTATCATTGAAAGGAAGCTTTTCTACTGAGGAGAGTGAAACGTTTTTAATTCCTCTTTTTTTGGTAAATTTTATCGCTTCAGGGTTTATATCAACTCCCCAGACTTTACCTATTTTTTCCAGCTTCTTCATAAAAAACCCCGTCCCGCAGCCTGCATCCAAAATTTTAAGCTTATTCTTTTTGGGTGAATACTTGTTCAGAAGGCCTAAAACCGCGTTATGTGTTCCGATATAATAAAAATGGCTATCCTCGTTTAAAAAGATATTTTTGTATTCTGAGGCCTGCATAATTATTTTTTTGATCTAGGTCTCATAGCCCTGCTGGTTATTACCATCTCAACCCAAAGCCTTAAAATTTCAAAAAAAGTTGATAGCAGTTTAGAAAACCTGAAAAATTGCGATTTCCCCCATTGCCTTTCGAAATGGTGTACCGAAACTTGGCGGAATTTTGCCCCTGCCCGCTGCGACTTTTTTACAAGTTCCACACAAATAGACCCGCTGTTACTTTCCAGATCTAACTTGTCTAAAACTGTTTTCCTTATCAACCTAAAATCACAGTCCACATCATAGACAGGCAACATAAAAATCCAACGTGTCACAAGGCTATACATATTTCCGATTACAATCCGATATGTAGCGTCCCGACGCGCCATTTTGATCCCATTTACAAAATCAACGTCATCGCTCATTAAACTCAAAAGTACAGGCAACTCTTTTACATCATATTGTCCGTCACCGTCGGTATAAAAAATAAGATCTTTTGTCGCTGCCTTAAACCCGCTCTTTAAAGCTCCGCCGTACCCTTGATTTTTCTGGTGAAAAACAAGTTTCAAATTTCTATATCTCTTTTCAAGCCCGGATAAAATCTGTCTGCTTTTATCCCTTGACCCATCATCTACAACAATAACTTCATAGTCGTCAGTTAAAGTCTTTAACGTCTCGAATGAATCTTCGACAAGCTTTGCAATGCTCCCCTCGTCGTTATAGCAAGGAAAAAAAACGGATATACTCTTTTGTTTGTCTACAGCAACTGGCATATATAGTCCCCCTAATTATACACATGTATCCGAACCCAGGTAAGCCAGCCAATCTCCTGACTATTGAAGCTATAATCTAAGGGAAGGGTCAGTTTGCGAAAAATCGTGAATAGAATTCAGTTGCAATTATCACCTCTAAACCATTATATTTTCCTACTGTTCCTTGATCATAAGTAATTAAATAATCAATTTGATTCTCCACACAACAGTTAATAATATTTTCATCTTCTTCTGAACCTTCGATAGAATATTTTTTATAACTTGCTGGAGGAAGTAAAATAGCGGACTTTTTTAATTCCTCAAGGATTTGAGTAAATAAAGGCTCGTACTTCTTAAACTTAGGTTGAGCAGTTATTCTTTCGTATTCTTCAATAACTTCAGCAGGGATACAAATTTCAAAACCAGCAGTTAGGAGTTCACGAACTAACCTCCTATATGGACCATCTGTTAATGTTGCGCTTATAAGAATGCTTGTATCTACGACTACTCTTGGCCTAGCGTTTTGATCTTTTTCTGTATGCGATAACTTCATCTGCGATATCTTTCTCGCTTAATTTTAATTCTTTATTGATTTTATCACCTAGATCAAAAACTTTTTCCCAGTTTGTAATAGGTGAAAATGTTCCCAGTTGCTTAAATGAAGCATCTAAAACTTGTTTTACCTCATTAGGCTGTATTAGTAACCAAGTTGTACCTGAATAATAGTTGTATAGGGTTGTGTAGGCCATTTAATTCACCACTTTTTCTGTTTTTATCTGATTGACGTAAAAAATATAGTCTGCAATCTTTTCTTCATTTGCAACTACAGATATATTATATTCTCCTTTTTCCTTAAAAGGAATGTTAACTAATTGTAAGGATACTCCAAGAACTCTAGGACGGTTTGGAATAAGCTTATCTTCCTCTGGTATAGGTACTTTTAACTCGGGAATTCTGACCACTTCATCTTCAGTCTTTTTATTGTTGATAACAATGTTAATAGAGGCTGCTTTTAGAGCCTTATTTAATACAGTAAAATTGCATACTAAATAACCCTTAATTAAGCTTCCAGGGGTATTTATTACATTTATAACATCAAATATCCCTATAAGACTGAGTTTTCCTTCTTGAGAAAAGGATACTTCATCACATAGGTGTATATAATTAAGTTTAAAATTACTCATACTTAAAGATATTATACACTAACTGATTTAATTTTATCACTGCATTCCTTTCAGCTAAATCTTGTCTATGTTACACTCCAATCATGAATATTCCTTCAATTTATATTGATGAAAATCCTAAAGCAGAGGTAGAGATATTTTACAAATCCCTTCATAATAATTTTTATCCTTGGATGAGGCCAATGATCTACAACCACCCTGGTTTGAAACCTCTTGAATCATTACTTTCAAAAGAAGGTATGACTAAAAAAGAGGAAAAGCAGATAATTGGTGAATTCTTCGTCAACCTCCGTGACAAATATCGTAATAAAATTGATCCTTTTTTAGATCACTGTCGGGAAAGATTAGCAGAAGATTCCAAAGGAGCACTTGTGACGCTTGCTCAACTGATGGATTATGAATGGTTAGAGAAAACCTCAGATTATCGAGCGATTCCGGTTCTTTTGCCATTTTCTCCGTTTGGAAAAAATATTTTTTTCTATTCCATTTATGCAGTAATCAGGGAAGATAATCCTAAGGACATTTTAGACACTGCTATTCACGAAATTTCCCATATGATACTCTTTGACTTGCTGGAAAAATATCATCCGGAATTTCAAGAATATTCGCTCACGGTGGATTATTTAAAGGAAATCTTGGCTCCCATCTTAATAGACCAGCCACCTTTAAAAAAATATATGAACTTGAGCCAGTATCCTAAAGGGTATGTAGGAAATACCGAATTGGAAGAAATTTATGTGAGTGCCAATAATACGGGAAGGGTACAAATAAGTCGATTTTTCCAAAAAGTTTATGAAGAGATGAGGTACCAGGAACATAAACCCTTTAGGGAAATTGTTGATGCAATGATTCGGTTACTAAAATCTGCAGAACAAGAACTCGCTAAAAAGCGTGATATGTGGAATAAACACCAATTCGAAATTTTCCAATCAGAAGAACTTTTAGGGGAGTATTCAAAACCAATCGTTTTAAATGAATCTTCTACCAGCTTACGCTGGTAGTATCTTCTAACTACAAGCGACTTGCAGCCGCTTGCCTTCGCACTTTGTGCTCAGGTAATCTACATCCACCTGCTAAAACGCAGGTGGTTTTAAGATTGGTAGTTATAAATAATAGTCAAGAGATAACTTTTTTTCTCTAAGGTCAATTAAAACTTTTTCTCATAAAATTTATACTCTTTACTATAATACGGTCTAGTATTAAAGTAAGAGTATGACCAAACTTTCTTCCATCCCTGTACATGCTAAAAGGATGGGGATTTTCATTTCCAACCTATGGAATGCTATTACCTTAATAGAGAATAGGGATGAGACAGCCAATTTCTTCAGGGCATTACTTACTCCAACAGAGATAAGGATGATGGCCAAACGCGTGCAAATAGCTAAAATGCTCCTTGAAGGATATAAGTATGAGGATATCCGCAACTTCATCCGGGTTACAGATAGGACAATATCTTCCGTAAATAATCAGCTGCAGTTTGGTGAAGGCAGTTATGTAAAAACTATTGAACGGCTTATTAAAATTGAAATTAAACAACAGGAACGCCTAGAGGGCAAAAGTAGCATCTTAGACACCGGGCCTTATACCGGGAAGGGAACTTCCGAATGGCTCCTTGGTAAAGTAGCGGCCAAAGGCCTAAATTACCTTAAGAGAAAGTCCGTTATAACGGATATCAAAGAATCCAGTAAATAATGACTCTTTATACAGTCGTGTATTGAAGTAATTTTATCCTAAAACTATCATCAGCAGTTCTGCGGCACATCATCGTTATGATATATTGTAGCAAGGTATGAAATCAGTAAAAGCGAAGGTTGCCGTAATATTATTTTTTTCATCATTACTGCTTTACTTGCCTATACTTTTTAACCCGGATTTATTGCTCGGCCGCCACAACGACCTGCAGGAATTTTTTTGGCCAATTTTCTATTACACAAAGTACCATCTGTTAAATGACCAGGGCCTGCCTCTTTGGTTAAATCTAATTTTTTCAGGAACTCCCCTTTTGCCTGATCCCCAATCTTTTTTGTTCTATCTGCCTAATATTATTTTTTATCTTCTTCCAATACCTATTGCATTTATAATCTCTTTGTTTATTCATACATTCTGGGGCAGCTTAGGTGTTTACTGGATCTCCAAACAAAGTTTTAAATTTTCAATACCAATAAGCATTTTCACGGCAATACTTTTTATATTTTCCCCTAGACTCTCAGGATATTTAGAGGCGGGCCACTTTGGGCTGGCTGTATCTTTTGCCTGGATTCCGTTTGTGGCTCTATCAGTTTTAAAAATTACAAAAACAAAATCCTTAATCTGGCCGGTAATATTTGGGATAAGCCTTACCCAGGTATATTTTACACATTCAGTCACCTTTATCATTACCGCTACAGCCGCATCGTTATTTTTTGCCGTCATATTGGTCCTGACAACCAAAAAAGATACCTGGTTAAAAAACCTATTACTTTTTTTATTGGGGGCCATTATAACCTTTGGCCTTTCCGCGATTACTTTGCTCCCCCAACTTGAATGGACACCCTCTACTACAAGATCCCTTTTGCTGGAAAATCCTGATATTTACCCTAAATGGACATCTGCCTGGGAATTTTTACAATATATTTTCTTGCCCTGGTCCGGAGGGATTACATCCCTTTGGGGTATAGATACCGAGAAGTGGTTAAGCTTAGGGCTTCTGCCTTCTGCAATAGCATTATTTGGTTTTTGGCATCTTAAGAAAGCCCAGAAAATCTTCCTGTTAATTACCACTTTTATAATAACTTTAATTTCTTTAAATAACTCATCCCCCCTAAGGTCTTTTCTACAGTCCCAAGACTGGCTTGCCCTAATCAGGGTTGCCACCCGGGCCTGGTTTATACCAACTTTTGCTGTCATTTTTCTTACCGGGTTAGGTATAGAACACCTGTTTAAAAGAAAGAGAATTAACAAAAAATTAATTATCTTACTCGCTGTTCTTGCTGCAGGTGAGCTCTTGGCCATTTCATGGTTCCGTATTACAAAACCCATTCCTACCCTGACAAAATCTGCCCCTTTGGAAATTTATGAATTCTTAAGCAATGACAAAGATCAGTTTAGGGTTTTTTGTGTGGACAGATGCATCCCGCAACAAAAAGCAGCTGAGGAAAATCTGGAACTTGTGGACGGTTACAGCACGCTGCAGCAAAAAAATTATTACAAACATATGTGGCAGCTTTCCGGAGCTTACTGGAATATCTATACCCTATCCCTCCCCCCGATCGGCACCTATACCTTTGAAAAAGCACAACCAGATGCAGAAAGCTTAGGCTTGTATAGCACTAAGTACGTCATTTCACCCTACGAGCTTACCGACACGGATTTTAAAGCCGAGAAAACTTTTAATAATTACACTATTTATAGAAACAACCTTTATAAAAGTAGGGCATATTTTAGGGCTCCTGATGCCCCACAAGCACCTATTTTAATCTACACACCTAACCACATCCGGGTTGATACATCTTCCAAACCGTCAACACAACTTATACTCTCTGAAGTTTACAGCTCTGGGTGGAAAGCCTACTTAAACGGGGTCGACCCAATGAAGATCCAGGAAACCCCGAACTCCTTACGCCAAATAGATTTAAAATCAGATACAGAATTCGTTGACTTCTATTACGAACCCGAAAGCTTTAAAGCAGGGATTGTAATTACAGGACTAACTTTAATACTCTTAGTAACATTTTCAGTCATAAAAGCTCAAAAAACCTTGGCCTAAAATTAACAATGACAAAAAAAATTACTTCCATAATTTTACAAAATAAATTAATTATTTTCTTGGTACTTATAGCGGCTATATTACGTTTTTTTTATCTCTCACCCTGGCTTGAAGACTGGGATTCGATCCAGTTAGCTTTGGGACTTCACCACTATTCAATTGTAGCTCATCAACCCCATCCCCCCGGGTACCCTTTATACATCATCCTGGGTAGGTTATTTTATATATTTACCCAAAATGATACCCGTGCTTTAACTTCACTTAGTGCGGTACTTGGTTCACTCTCAGTAATCCCGTTTTATCTGCTCACCAAGAAAATGTTTGATAAAAAAACAGCAATTTGTTCAGCATTGATTTTTATTGTCACCCCTGTCCACTGGGTTTTTTCGGAAAGAGTTTTTACTGATGTACCGGGATTATTTTTTTTACTAACCTTTGGATATTTTATATATTGTTCAAAAGGCAGCCCAAAGAAAATATTTTTAAGTTCCCTTTTTGCAGGACTAATTTTAGGTGTCCGTTTTAATGAAATCCCTGTGGTTATAAGTTTGATTACCCTGGTTGCCTTCACATACGGGAATATTAAATATTACTTTATCTCCCTTGCAGCTTTTTTAATTGGGGTAGCTATCTGGGTTATACCGCTTATTTTTATCACCGGACCTTCTGGGTTTATTAGCTCTTTTTCATCCCTTGCAGACTATGTCGTAAAACATGACGTCCTCTTGGGTGGGTCTCTTCCTCTAATAACCTTGCTGAAAACCAAGCTTGTGCAGTTAATTTATTTATTTGACCTAAGCTACACTAAAGCATTCCTTATTTTAAGTTTATTCTCAATCACTTGGACAGCTTTAAAACCAAAACTTCGGGAAGAGTTTAAAATTCAGTTCTTACTTACCTGGATTATATCCTACTTATTCATATTGTTATTTGTTTACAATCTTGAAATACAACGACACGTTTTGCCTCTACTCCCACCTCTGATTATTTTAACAATACTTATGCTTGTACAACTTGTTAAAAACAGGGTAATCTTTGGCCTGATTTACCTTCTGCTGTGGGCCGGAATTTTTTCCCAAGGGTTACAGCAGGTTGTTCGCCTAAAAAGGGAGATCCCTCCCACAATCCAACCCGTAAGTTATGTAAAGCAAAATTTTAGCCCTTATGACACCATCATACTCGCCTCTTACATTTATCGCCAATTCCAATACTACGCCCCGGAATTTAAATCTTACTACAGTGATAAAATAACATCCCTGGATATAAATCCCAGCCAAAAAGTAATCATCGACTACCCTAGCCTAAAGAACAAAATCACCGGGTCGGAAAAGTTTAAAGTCACAGAGATAAAAGAGTTTAGTGGGGATCGGGAGATTTTTCCCAAAATCTCCCAAACCACTCTCTATATTTTAGAATATGAGGAATAAGAAAGAGTTAAGTAACATCTGGCAGCAGGTTCCCCCTGATTATTACCAACGGGGTATATCCCAGAATCCCATGCAATGGCTTTGGCATACCTTAAAAATCAGATCATTTAAAAATGTCATTAAGGGTATCCCCTTTCTTTCGGTGCTGGACGTCGGGTGCGCGGGAGGATATATGGCAGACAGGATCTCAAAAATATTTCCGGAAAGTAAAGTAACAGGTGTTGATGTTTACCCTGCAGCTGTAAACTTCGCCAAACTAAAATATCCTCACATTAATTTTACGATTTCGGATGCCCACAACCTCCCCTTCCATGGAAATTCTTTTGATCTGGTTATATGTTACGAAACCATCGAACATGTCCTCGAGCCTAAAATAATTTTGCAGGAAATAAGAAGAGTTATTAAAAAGGATGGGTTCGCCGTTATCGCTATGGATTCAGGAAACTTATTATTTCGTATGATCTGGCCGGTCTGGGAAAAAACTTTCGGAAGAGCCTGGCAGGGAGCGCATCTTCATCCTTTTCACCATAACGACTTGGAGAAGGTCATAAAAGAAGCCGGATATAAAATTGTTAGGAAACATTTCTCACACCTGGGAATGGAAATATCCTTTTTGCTGAAGAAAGCTGGCTAATAGGGAAATTTTGCTGTATATTGGATAGCTTTCGTAAGATCGGCATCCAGGGGAATCCCCATGCCCTCAAAGTACACTCTTATTGTCGGATCCAGGTAAAGAAGTTTTAAAGCATCGGACCCTGAAAGAATATAGAAAGCCTGCTTTGACGAGCTCCCCCATTCTTTAGCAATAAATGGATACTCGGGATCATCTTTTATATAAAATATTGAACCTTTACCGGGGTGAGGATATGTTATTTTAATATCGGATAATATATATTTGGCTGCCGGCGCTCTTTTTGCTGCCCAATAAGTAAGATGGTTTAACTTTACGGTTTGATAGGAAAGTGCGCCAAATATAATCAGAAATAAAATTACCGTAAGCCTGGATAATTTTGAAATTCTCCATCCTGAAAAGAGAATAGAAGCAAGAAAAGAAGAAAACCAGACGGTTGAAAATGTCAGATAATAGCTTGATTTATGCTGTGGGAAAAACAGGAAAGGGAACAAGGCGAAAATAAAAGATAAGCCAAATAAAATAACTGGCCGCCAATCAGCCCTAACCTTTCTGACTTGAAAACTTAAAAAAGCTAATATCGACAAAAGTATCCCAAGCATAGCAACTGATACCACGGTATATTGGCCGTAATACTTCATTAAGCTTGGGTGAATACTGAATTTTGGACCGATGAAATCGGCAAATATCTCCGACATCCCAAAACTCCAAAGGGTATACCAGCTTAAAGAGTTAATCACACCTTTTATGGAAAATATCGGCTGGTAAACTTTCTGCTCCGGCATACCGGACAAAAGCGATGTGCTAAGAAGATAAAAAGCTCCGGTTAGTAAAAAGGGCAATAACGGCAAATACAATCTTAAATCTACAATTTTTTGTCCCTTCTTCCTTAAAAACAAAATTATGAGAATTAAAACTCCAGGCAAGACTATGGCTGTTTCATGACTGGCTAGTCCCAAAATAAAAGCCAATAATGCCGGTAAGAAAAAAAAATTATTCCCCTGTGACCGGAAGTTAATATAGAAAATAATACTGAGCAGCATAAAAAAAGATGCAAGAAGAGTCTGCACAGAAGCCAAATAAAAAAGCTCAATGCTGTGAATAGAAGAAACCGCATATACCAACGCTGCTAGAAAAGAAGCTGATTTATCTTTTACTATCTTACCCATTAACTTATATACCAGATAAATATTACTTAGAATAAACCCGAAATTAACTATATGAAAAGGCAGCGGGTTAAGGCCAAAGACCTTATACATAATTAAGTTAAACGTCTCCCTGGAAAGCGGCCTGTAAAAAGCGTATTCACTTTGCATAGACAAGAAAAATGAAGGAATATCACCAAAATTTTTCGTCATTACTACTCTTAGGTGAAAGAAATCGTCCTGGGAAAAATAGCTGAAGAGAATATCTGAAAAAAATAGTAATATGATAAGAACTATTAATAACCAGTAGAAAGTAGATTTACTCCGGAGATTGAACATTTCTTTTTGAAATAACAAATAATATGAAAGCTAAGGTAAATGCTTCAAAGGAATAAATAGCGGCTCTTTCCGCCCAAATAGTAATCCCCACAATCTTCAGAAAAGCTGCAAAAAGCCAGAGTAATAAAGTAATAGTAAATAATGCCCTAAATCTAAATCCAAGCAGAAAAACCGCCATAATAAAACATATTAAAATAATAAGGTTAATCGTCAACGGCAAATATGGCGCAAAATAGCCGGCAGACCGAAGAAGAAGCAACATTGTCAGGACTGCATTAAAGATAAAAAGATTGAGGATCTTCTGTCGTGACCATTCCTGCAGGAAATTTAGAATTATATTGTAATATTTTTTCATTCAGGTTTATTTTTTAAAAGGCTTCCTATTTTTTAAAAGGCTTCCTATTTTTTAAAAGGCTTCCTATCTTATATATAATCAATACCAAAAAAGAAATGATAACCACGAAAGAAGAAATTATAAATCCAGCCCAAAAAAGCTGTTGCGGTTTATAATAGATTTTGAACCTATACTCATCAGGGCCATCTTCCAAAAGCCATGCATTTGCAAATAAATTTGCCGTAAAATGTGGGTAGCTACCGGTCAATTCCATACCATCCTTGTCATATATAGTTATCTCCCACAGCGGAGAATAATTTTCAGCAAATATAATAAAATGGGGACCTTTTACCCCGCTTACATCCCCCTCATATAAAACCGGTGATTTCTTCTTAAACTCTATCTTCTCCGGGGCTTGCCAAACTTGTTTACTATTTTCAACCAATAGTAACCTATTTAAAAATACTTTCTGAACCTTGATATCATCATATAAAATTTTTGTACCCAATGGGTCGTTGACAGCAGCTGCTTGCAACCTCACATCCATCCTGGATTTTACTTGTGTGGGAGTATAAAAGAAACTAAAAACCCGCCATTCAGGATAATTCGGCATTGTCTCAAGTTGGCTCCTGTTTACCACATTATTCCCGGTTTGCGAAACTGAAACCCTCGCGTTGCTTCCGTAAATTTGTTTGTATCTTACTTCTATATAGTAGTTAGCCATCGGGTCAAAAGGTAAAACCTGCCATGTTGCAACAGCATTTTGTTTACTGCTACTTGTAAGGCTTAAGAATTTCTCATTCCCAATACTCTCAATTGTATGCACCCCCCCATCCCTAGCACTGTCTCCTCTGGTAAAAGTAACTCCTCTTTCAAAATTACCATCCGGTAATAGATTATTATTTTCTAATTTAAGCTCAATTTTGTGGGTACCTTTTGACAAAGCAATAGGGGTAAAACGTACATATGAGTCGGATAAATTACTCACTCCCCATTCCGTAGGTTTACCGTCAATTTCAAGCTCTAAACTCTTATTCACCGACACCACAAAATCCTCCAAGTGGTATCTTTCAAGAAGTGGCTGATAAAGTCCATCCTCCGGTACTTTAACTGTAAATACAACATTAGACATGTTACGGGATAATATCCTATTGGAAATCCCCGGTTCTGTATCAAAAGACAATAAATTATTATCTTGAGAATTTTCGGCCAGAAGAACTTTCCCCCCAAGATTTATGTTAGGCAAGCTGCTCACAATACTGTCACTCGAACCTAAAATAGCATCCCTTTCCTGCACACCTGTTAATATTTCAGCTTTCGGATTATCTAAATAAGACAAGAAAATATTATCCGGTGAATAAATTTTTGGGACAGGTCCGCTCTCAGGAAATTTTTTAAAATACCACTTGCCAAAAATAGAAGTAGGGACACCGTCCAGATTTATTGAAAGTTCTTCAGACCAATCCTTGTGATCCCTTTTCTCAAGTATAAGTCCTAAATTAATTTTGCCAGCCATTGATACAGCTGCTTCCTCCTCACCTTTCCTTAAGTTTTGGAAAAATTCTTTAATAATAATTGATGCTGGTGAGTTCCCCTCATTAAAGGGTGAGAAAAGTGTTTCTCTTTCTACTAAAAGCCCTAGCACAGAATCTATCCCCCTGTACCCCCAATCGAACATCTCCGAATTATTATTCGGATAACCAATAACCCTACCGGAACCTGCCTGCCCTGAGCTTGTCGAATGGGCTGAAAGCCATTTTTTTGCCTCAAAGACGTAAGGAGGAAAAGTTGTATAAAACCCATCCGCACGCGTAGGTCGGAATATTTCTCCGGAGATTAGAGGCCGTGAGTATAAAATTGTTGCTAAAATCATAAGAATAATAACCACTGAAAATCCGGGTTTAGCCAGCTTCGAATTAATTTTTCCAACTCTTTCATCTAAGCTTTTTACCAGTAAACAAACCAAGCCTGAAATGGCTAGAAACACCAGGGGTGTGAAAATATACCAAGGACTTCTAAAGAGCGAGAAAAATGGAAGATGAAGTGAAAACCATCTGAAAACTACACCGGTAGGGGAATGCGTACCGGCACCCAAAAAGACACCGGTTAAAATCATCAGGCCAAAGCCAAAATATAAATTCCTCCTCCTGGCATCAAAAAACACGAAAGATAAGATAGCAAAAAATGTTGCTGCAAAACTGAATAACTGGTAAGGGATACCATACAGATAGTTTCCGGCATAGGGTATATAAAGAGGTACGCCGGTTCCTGGGTCAGTCGCATACCAATCCCAAACTCCCTGGAGTCTTAATACATTCAGTAAACTTGTATTCTCGGAAAGTCCGTCAATCCAATTAATAAATCCAATCTCGTTAATACTCCCGCTTGAAGGAACCTCCCTTGCGATATAATCGACAGTCGGTAAAATCCAGAACAAATTTACAACTATAACAACAGAGAGCAACAAAGCCGCATCTTTTATTTTTTTCAAAAACAAATTCTTTTTAAAAGAGCTTACCAAATCGCCTATAACAAAAAGTAAACATGTTATAACAAAAGAAAGAAAGTAAGCCGGGTTTATTCCTGTCCCGGATAAAACAATTCCGACTATTACGGATAAAAAGATTGTCTCTGATAAGTTAATTTTTCCCAGGCGGCGCATCGAATACACAAAAAGTGCCAAAGGTATCGCTGCAACCAGTGAAAGGTTAGCAACTTTCACGTTTTCCCAACTGTTAAAAAGATAAATATTAAACGAATACAAACTAACAAAAAGAAGCTGAATAAGCGGTTTCTGAGGAATCATTGT
>Ga0155775_127_pt1 | contig 39393 bp, 45 predicted proteins | sample RifCSPlowO2_01_FD_107429 | JGI IMG/M metagenome (GOLD analysis project Ga0155775, IMG submission 107429) | Candidatus Daviesbacteria bacterium RIFCSPLOWO2_01_FULL_43_38
AAAGTTTCCTGATTTGTGCTTCTGATGGTATCTGAGTTAACTGGTACATACTCATATATTACTAAATTCTGTACCAATAGCTTTAGATTACCCTGAAATGTCCTCTTGCCAAAACTGTAACTAGTCTGATACTATCAGCCAATGCCAAAGGAAAGTCAAAAATCAAAAGTCAAAATTCAAAAGTCTAAGACTTCTAAAAAGACAGGGGTTATTGCTACAGAAATTACTGGAAAAAAGGGAGGTAAAGGGTTAAGCCTCTCAACCCTTACCTCTTACAGGCCTTCCAAAAAAGGCTGGATTATAATTGCCGTCATCTTAGTCCTCACACTCTTAATTACCCAAAAAGGAGTTTTTCTGGCTGCTACGGTAAACAACACACCTATTACTAATATAGAACTTTTGTCCCGCTTAAACCAGCAATACCGGACCCAGATGATCAACCAATTAGTTAACGAAAAACTAATCTTGGGTGAAGCCCAGAAAAAAGGCATTATCGTCTCCGGTAAAGAAGTTGAGGAAAAGATAGCCCAGGTTGAAGGGAATGTCGGGGGATCGGAAGCCCTAGACAACTTACTTTCCCAGCAAGGACAAACCCGGTCTTCTTTAAAGGACCAGATAAAGGTGCAGCTGGTTATTGAAAAACTTTATGCCGACCAAGCAACTGTTTCTGCCGAGGAAGTTGATAATTTTATCACTGAAAATAAGGATTCCCTCCAAGCCACAACTTCTGCCGAGCAGACCAAAGAGGCAACTGAAATCCTAAAACAGCAAAAACTGGGTAAAGCCTTCAATGAAAAATTCCAGGAATTAAAATCAGCTGCCAAAATCCAAATCTTCTAAATTTATCACGATCCGCCGGAGCCGAGAGTAGGGATTGTTTTAATCATTTCTTCTATAGCTGCTGAAAAGTCTCCCTTGCTTGTTGCCCTGGAGCCTGAGGGAGAAACCCTGTGGGTAATATCGATGGCTGTATCCCCAACTGCCATACACCAGCGGTAACTCGTATCGCTGCCGGATGAAACCTTGGACCTGACAACCTGGCGGCCCCCTAAGGTTACTGTCTCCCCTGAGCAGTTTAACCTGTCGGCCACCAACATTGTTACGGGTTTTAAAGCTTCGTCACAAACTATATTTTTTGTGTCGGTCCCGTTTGTTGGGTCTAGCTCTATACTTTCCGAATTAGCACAAGTCAAAAGCCCCCACCCGGCAGGATAATTAAAGCTAAGTTTTAACCCTGTGTAGCTTTTCATTCCTGGAGGAGGTGGGGTAGTGGTGTTTGCAGAAGAAGGGGTGGAAGATATAACCGGCAACCTTGAAGATAAGTCTGTAGTTGTTTCTGCAGGTATTTCTCCCTGGCTTTGGGAATTTCTAACCATGAGAATAACTCCCCATAAAACTACTGCTAAAATAATGAAAGCTGCTACCCCAAAGATAATCAGCCGCAACCTGGCATCCATTAAGGGGGTATTTTACCACAAACTGATCCTTTTGGCATATAATTAATCATATGGACCTCCGAATTATTCAAGAAACCCGGAAAAATGAATTCAATAAGATTGTCACCCATGTAATGCAATCATGGCAGTGGGGGGAGTTTAGAAAAAGCCTAGGGACTCCTGTTTATCGTTACGGCATCTATCACAACAACCGGCTTGTTAGCGCTTTCCAGATTACCTTCCACAAAATTCCTCTTACATCCTCCTATGTCGGGTACTTGCCAAAAGGACCTTTCCCGGACAAAGAACTGTCTGCAGCACTTTCTGAAGTTGGCAAAAAACACCACTGCGCCTTCATCAAAGTGGAACCGGATATTCAGTCATCAGTCATCAGTCGTCAGTCATCAGAAATAGACAAAGCTTTTATACTCTCACCTAAACCACTTTTTACTAAACACAATTTTATTTTGGATTTAGCCCAATCCGAGGAAGAAATATTAAAAAACATGCACCCTAAATTTCGCTATAACATTAAGGTTGCCCAAAAACACGGGGTAGTTGTCAAAGAGTGCACGGATGACAAGGGGTTTGCCGATTACTTAAAACTTTACTTTGAGACCACCAAAAGACAAAATTACCATGGCCATAACGAACATTACCACCACCAGGTCTGGAAAACATTAAAAGAGGCGGGGATGGCCAAGCTTCTTATCGCTTACTACCAACTACCAACTACCAACTACCAACTACCTCTCACCGCCTGGATGTTGCTGGCTTTTAAGGACACTCTCTACTATCCTTATGGCGGGTCATCAGAGCAATATAAAAATGTCATGGCATCCAATCTAGTTGCCTGGGAAGCAGTCAAACTTGGCAAAAAGTTAGGCTTAAAACAGCTTGACCTTTGGGGGGCCTTGGGACAGGATGCTAACCCGAAAGACCCCTGGCAAGGCTTCCACCAGTTTAAGAAAAAAATGGGGGCAGAAGGGGTAGAATATATCGGAACCTATGACCTTATTTTTAACCAACCGCTTTATTATTTATTTACATTCGTCGATAAATTAATGCCGTTAAAACTATTTTTACTAAAATTAACCGGGAAAGGCTAATGGATATTCGGCAATCTCCTCAATGGGGCCAGTACTTATCATCAATCGGCTGGACAATCGAAAACGTTGGGCAAGCACAAATTTTTATCCGCCGTATCCCACTCATTAAACGGTCTGTGATTAAAATTCAGCATCAACAAAATCCTTTACCTTTTTCTAAAATTGAAAATATCGCCAAAAAACACCGCGCCCTTTTTGTGTTAGTTGAGCCGGAGGCAACCGGGTTTAATGAAATTCCCCTTAAAAAAATCGGATACCGGAAATCATCAATGTCCCTAACCCATACTGCCACTATCCATATTGATCTTAGTAAACCGGAGAAAGAAATACTCGCTTCACTATCTGAAAATGCGCGGCGGAATATTAAAAAGGCGCAGCAGAATAATTTAAAGGTAAAAATAATTTTTCTAAACCAAGCCAAAGACGATACCGAATTTAGAAAGTTTTATCACCTACTAACAAACCTGACTAAATTAAAGAAATTCTACGTTCCGGGATACGGGGAATTTTATAAGAAGATGCAAGCCTTTAAGGATAACTCCATCCTCTTATTTACCTATCAAAAAGCAGACCCAAACCCTATTGCTGTTGTTTGGCTGGGGGTCTTGAAAGACACCGCAGTCTATATGAATACCGGCATAACCAAAGACGGCTACCAACTTTTAGCCAATTACCTGTTAGTTTGGGAGGCTATCAAACTGGCAAAAAAATTAAAACTTAAACTTTTTGATTTTGAAGGGATTTTTGACCCAAGATTCCCCAAACACCGGCAGAGTTGGAAAAATTTTAGCGAATTTAAAAAGCGTTTCCATGGTACTTTGGTCGAACACCCGGGTCCTTTTATAAAATGGCATAGTAAACCGTTCAAACTCTTATATTTATGCAACCAAATATTTTCCCGATAATCATCTCTATAACCATTATTACAGCGCTGTTGGCTGCCCTTTGGCGGATTGGACTGCGCAAGCTTAAATCCTACAATTCACCTATCTTAGGCAAAATTAAGGTTTTGCAAAAATATAACGGTGAAAAAGTTTTAACTACCAATAGCTATATCCAAGGCATATCCACTGAAAAAGACAGTATAAAGTTAAGCTATTGGTATTGTGTTGCAAAACAAGCCGGTGATTTTTGTAAAAGGGTAAAAGATCCGGAAGTGCTTATGTTGGGACTGGGGGCTAACACTATCCCTAATTTAATCTCCCATCTTAATCCAGCCGCCCACCAAACCATTGTCGAGATTGATGATTATATTATTAAAGCTTGCAGGGAATTTTTCAACTTAGATGCACTACCCAATTACCAGCTCATCCAGGCAGATGCTTTCAAACTTCTATCTCGGGAAAATGCCTTTGTCGAAAAAAAGTTTGACGTAATCATTATCGATATCTTCAACGGCAATCCTCCTTATGTAGACATAAAAAGCAACCACCCTGATTTTATTACCAGCCTTTTACCATACCTGAAAAAAGACGGTATGGTTATTTTTAACCGCCCCGGACATACAGAGAGTGTTCGATCTGACAGCCAAAAACTTGAAAACTACCTATCAGCTCTTTTTGCAAAAACTAAAAGTTTTGACATCAAAGACCCAAGGGGTTTTAGAAATACCGTGATCACAGCGCATATGAAGAGGCAGAAGCTTTCTTAAGGTCAAATATTAATATAAAAAGCAGGGCGGCAAAAACAGGCATTCCCCAGAGTAAACCGTCTATGGGGAAAGTTCTAAAAATTAAGTTGGCGGAGGTGTAGACAATAAGGATTGTTGCCAAAACTGAGATTCCCGAAGCATAAAACAGGTAGGGATTTACAAAAGGCGAACGGGTTAAAACTTGTCTTCTAAACGACCGGAAATGGAAAGCACCGGCAATCTCAAGAAGTATTAAACTTACCAGGGCGGTTGTCCTTGCTATCTCCAGACTTTGGTTAAAAATATTAAAAGATATAAAGAAGGTCAAGAGCGTCAAAAAGGCCATAACGGCAGCTGCCGAGAGGGTTAAAACCAAAATCTTTTTACTTATAATGCTTGCTTTCTTTCTTGGTTTTTCACTCATCACATCTGTTGACGAACGGTTAAATGCCAGGGTTAAGGCAGGGAGATCATCGGTTACCAAATTCATAAACAATATCTGCAAAGCTAAAAGTAAGGGCACCTGCCAACCCAAAAGAGGGGAAAGCAATACCCCAAAGAAAAGAATCGCCAGTTCGGCATAATTACAGGAAAGCTGGTAACTTACAAATTTCCTGATGTTGTTAAAAATTGTCCTGCCTTCTCTAATGGCTACAACGATTGTCGCAAAGTTATCATCTTTTAAGGTAAGGTCTGCCACCGACCGGGAGACATCAGTGCCGTTTTTACCCATCGCCACCCCAATATGGGCCTCTTTTAGGGCCGGGGCATCATTAACCCCATCTCCCGTCATTGTTACAATCTCCCCCAGGTTTTTTAAAATTTTCACCAACCGCAATTTGTGTTCCGGCTTAACCCTGGCAAAAATTACTACCTCTTTAATAATTTTAGAAAGCTCATCATCCGTCATTTTATCCAAGTCACTGCCCTCCAACACCTGTCTGCCGGCAGGCAGGCCTTCCCTTAGTAAACCTATTTCAGAGGCCACAGCCTGGGCAGTTTCTTTATGGTCCCCTGTTATCATCTTTACGGCTATCCCTGCTTTAAAACAGGTTAAAATTGCCTCTTTTACCTCCTCACGGGGAGGGTCTTCTATCCCAACGAGCCCCAAAAAAACCAGCTCCTCTTCCTGATAATTAGTATCCTTTTCCCCTGCTTCTTTGTAAGCCAAAGCCAATGTGCGGAAAGAGTCTTGGGTTAGTTGTCGGTTTGTTTTTAGAAGCTGTTTCCGGTCTTCTTCAGATAACCTTTCTACTTTCCCGTCTCTTTGTATAAATTGACATTTTTCCAGTAAAATCTCCGGGGCGCCTTTAGCAAAAACATAGTTTTTAGAGTCCAGTTTGCATAAAACCGACATCATCTTCCTGTTTGAGTCAAAAGGCATCTCCTCTTCCCGGCTAAACTTTAAGTCTTCCTGAAATATCCTAACCTTAGCAGCAAAGATTAACAGGGAGCCTTCGGTCGGGGTCCCGAATATTTTATATTCAGCATCTTCCCCTGTCTTTTCTATCCTTGAGTCATTACAAAGTACCGCCGATTTTAAAAGAAGTTGTAAGGCTGTGTCTTCTTTTACATTTACCGTTTCTTTGCCAAGTAAAATATCACCTTCTGCCTCGTAGCCAACACCTCCAATGTCGTACATCTTCCCCCCTAAGAAAACTTTTTTGACGGTCATTTCCCCCCGTGTAATAGTCCCTGTTTTATCGGCACAAATTACTGTCGTCTCCCCCAGCGTTTCAATAATTGACATCCTGTTTACAATAGCGTTTTTGCGGGCCATCCTATTTGCCCCAACTGCCAAAGTTGTCACTAAAACCACCGGCAACCCTTCCGGAAATGCCGAAACAGAGAGGGCAATAACCAGTATTAAAATCTCGGTAAGAGCGTCGGGGGAAAGGGGGAAATTTCTAAAAACCATTAGTGCGCCTGTTGATAAAGAAGCGATAATTGCCACCATAACCATAGATTTGGCAATTTCATTAACCTTGTCTTGCAATGGGAGCTGCTTCTCTGCTGTCTGGATCATACCGGCTATTCCACCGAATTTTGTATTCATCCCGGTATGAATTACCTGTGCCTTACACCGCCCACCCACAATAAAAGACCCCATAAACAACATATTCTTTTCGCTGTAATCATTCTGGTCTTTTCCAACTTCTTTACTAACCTCCTTTGACTCTCCGGTCAAAACCGACTCATTTACCAATAGGTTATTTTCCTCTAAAAGTATGCAGTCGGCAGGCACTTTTTCCCCATTTCTTAAAATAATCACATCCCCCGGTACCAGCAGTTTTGACTGTACTTCCTGTTCTTTACCGTCACGAAAAACCGTAGAAACCGGCATAATCATCTTCTTTAAAGCAGCGATCGCTTTTTCTGCGCGGTATTCCTGTATAAAGCCGATGGAAACAACCAGAAAAGCCACTACCAAAACCGTATATCCTGTAACCGCCTCCCCTACAAAAAAAGAAATTGCAGCCGCTAAAATTAACAGATAAAGAATAAAATTTTTCCGGGCTTGCCGTAAAATTATCCCTAAAGGAGAAACGTGGCGTAAATCCTCTATTTCATTAGGCCCGTACTTTTTAAGAAGAGAGGTGGCTTCACTCGCGGTCAAACCGGTGGCAGATACAGTCATACGCTCAGCATAACAAAATTAACAGTAAATTTGTTGCAGGTGTTCAAGCATGTTATGAAATTGGTTAGGTGTGCCAGCCCCGAAATGTTCTAACCCCACCCGCTCAAAATCTTTCTCCATTTTCTTTTGTACCTCTTCCGGTAAATTATTTTCCGCTATCTCAAATAAGACATTCGTTTCTTTTGCTTCGTGGTTCGAGAGAACTGCAATATAATCCTTTAATGCTTCTAGCATCTTTTGTTTTGCCCTTTCATCCCCTTTTTTGTAACCCTCCATTGCCCTACTTAAATCCTGGACTAAGTTATGAAAGCGGGCATGGTCACGGGTGAATACTTTAACCATTTCATCTATCTGGCGGTCACCCAACACCATTAAGGCAGGAAACAGGTAGCTTTCCTCTTTTTGATGATGGCAGTGGTCCACAAACCCTTTCATAAAACCTAAAAGTCTTTCTATATCAGAAATATTTACATCTCCCCCTTTCTCCATCCTGCCCACAATCTTTCTCCAGACTGCAAGCATCGTTCTTACTGTCTGATGTTCATCCCGAAGTTGGTCTATAGCATTCATTGTGTTTTTGACTGGCTCCCATTGTACCAGATTCTCCGGTGTCTGTTATAATTTCCTCCATGAAGATACTCCACACTGGTGATTTGCATATCGGGATGACTAATTACTCCAAGTTAGACCCCGAAACCGGACTGGAATCAAGGCTTTTAGATTTTTTTAAAACTTTTGATTTTATTATCGAAACTGCAATCAAAGAGGGTATCGACGCTTTTATCTTTGCCGGAGATGCCTATAAAACCCGTGACCCTTCCCCTACCCAGCAGCGGGGTTTTGGGGAAAGGGTTAAAAAAATTGCCAAGGCTGGCATTCCCGTAGTGATGGTCGTAGGAAACCACGACACCCCTAATGCAGAAGGGCGGGCCAACACTTTGGATATCTACTCAGCCTTAGAAATTGACAATGTTTGGGTTTCCCGCCATCCGGAGTTTCTAAGCATCCCCACAAAATCAGGAAACTTGCAGGTTATCACTGCCCCCTGGCTTCACAAAAGCGACTTTAAGTCCTTGGGGGACAAGCTTCCGGCCATGTATGCAAAAATCAACCCCGAAGAGCCGTCTATATTAGCAGGACACCTGGAAGTTGAAGGGGCTTCTTTTGGGAGCGAAAAAGGACTAGCAATTGTAAATGACGTTACAGTTCCCTTATCCCTTTTGACAGAGAGAAAACTCAACTATGTTGCCTTGGGCCACATCCATAAATATCAGGAACTCTCTAAAAATCCGCCGGTAATTTATGCCGGTTCACCCGAGCGGATTGATTTCGGTGAGGAGAAAGAGGAAAAGGGTTTTGTATTGGTAGAGCTGTCAGCTGTCAGCCATCAGCTGTCAGCCAGATTTGAAACAAGCTACCGGTTTATCCCCACCCCTGCAAGAAAATTTTTGACCATAAAAATTATGCTTCAAAGTGATGATGAAAACCCAACCGATACTATCCTTAAAGAAATTAAAAAACATGAAGTCAAAGACAAAATTGTCCGGGTGACAATTGATATTCCTGCCGAGCTAAATCACGATATCTCCATGGACCAAATTAAAAAGGCTTTGGCAGATGCAAATTTAGTTGCCGGAATTTCCAGAAACGTCGAAAGAAAAGAGAGAGTAAAGCTTGATGGGACTGAAGAGGTAGAAAGGCTTACTCCCATCGAAGCCCTGCACAAATATTTTGAGGTTAAAAAGTATAGTGCTGAGAAAATTAAAAGCTTAGAAAAATATGCAGCTCAACTCCTGGAAGATAAGTAAACTCTTAACTCTTGAATTACCCTGAAACTGCTGGCATGGGAAAGATAACCTAAATAGGGCTGCAGCGACTGGTTAAAATTTGGGTGGTCAATATTTTCTTTTAACTTCCTAAAAATCCTTCTTTTGGTTTTAGTCCTGGGTAACCTGTAATGAGGCAAAACTATATACCCTAAGAAATCTATACCCCAGTCCAACTTTCTTAAAATAATCTTTTGTGGATGCAATTTTAACTTTAATCTACCCTTAAGGAATGTTTGAACCGATTCCACCACTTTACTATGATAGATTAGCGTATCATAGTGAAATAAGATTACAAAATCATCGGCATATCGCAGGTAGTATTTAACTTTTAATGCATGTTTAATAAACTGGTCTAGCTCGTTCATGTAAATATTGGCAAACACCTGGCTGGTTAAGTTACCTAGGGGGATACCTTTACCTAAACCAAAATCGGAATGAAAACTGCTGATAATCTGGCTCAGTAACCACAGGGTATTTTTATCTTTCACCTTCAGCTTAAGCAGGCCGAACAATATCCCATGATCAACCGAAGCAAAAAATTTCTTAATATCCAGCTTTAAAGCCCAGCAATCCTTTGTATAATTTTTAGAAACAATCCTTGTAAATTTTTCTAGTCTACCAACAGCTTTATGAGTTCCTTTCTCCAACCGGCATGAATATGAATCATAGATAAATGTTTTGTCATACAAGCTGTATAAAAATTTATACAGCAGGTGATGTACCACCCTATCTGGAACTGAAGCTTTATGAATATGCCGCAGCTTTGGGTCATGGACATAAAAAGATTGATAATTGCCATGCCTGTAGGTCATATTTTTCAAACTTTCATGTAGGGCAAAGAGGTTATCTTCCAGATTCCTTTCAAAAACCTGGACATCTTTGCGCCTTCTTTTCCCTTTCTTAAATTCATTCCAAGCTTGTAATAGGTTTTCTACTCCGATAAGATTTGAATAATCCATATGATTAAAGATAACCACACACACACACACACACACACACTGCCTGAATTCGGCCCTGATATCCCAATTTTTACCAAACTTTACGATTTTTACAAAAATTTAAGTCAAAATCTAGCCGTTTTCCCTAAAGTAAAACGCTATTCCTTAGGCCAAAAAATCGACCAAGTTGCCCTTGACACCCTGGAACTTATTATCACAGCAGGTTATTTACCTCGCGAACAAAAACTGCCGATCTTACAAAAAACTAGTGTTAAAGTTGACCTCCTAAAAATACTACTAAGGATATCCTGGGAAACAAAGTGTCTTGATAACAATAAATACCAATCCCATACCTCCCAGCTTCTGGAAATTGGCAAGATGCTGGGAGGATGGATTAAGGTTATTAAAGGATAGGGCGCTATCTGGAGACGAAAGCCGATGTTGTCATTACGATTGCCGGACCAATTGTAGTTGACATTGGACAAACCACCATTGTCAGAGTTGCCACCATAAAGACGACTACCACTCCCGAATCAGCACCCAAATCCGCAAATTTCCTCACTGCGGCTTGATCTTCTCTTGCCGCTGTATTTTATCCGACCCCAATTTCATCGGGGTACAAAGATCTAGGTACGTAGTTCCCTATCCTTATTTTGTCGGAGAATTACTCCCCTAAATTCCTTAAAATTTAAAAGCTCTCAATTCTTTATCCGACAAAAAACTCGGTAATTTTAGACCTTGGTCTAAAATTTATTAACCTTGTTAGAGAAAATATTAAAGCAATAACTCCAAGTTATCAAGAATTAAAGTCCAAGGGAATTTAACCAAGAGGAAATTGTCCGAGTGGTCAAGCTCCGGCAGGGGAACTTACCTGGAGACGAAAGCCGACGTCGTCACTACGATAGCCGGACCAATTGTAGCTGACATCGGACAAACCACCATGGTCAGAGTCGCCACCAAAAAGACGACTACCACCCCCGAAATTATTTCTAAACCATTCCCAGGTATTGGCCTGACCTAATTCCGGATGGGCTAAATTGCCAATGTAGTTGAAACTCGAATACAGAGGGGTGCTGACTTGTTCTACTTGGATATGTAAAATGTCAGCTACCGCGCGGGCAACAGCGGCAGAACTTCCATCAATCTCATCTGCAGAGACTGCAAACCTGGAATCTCTGGGTACATCTTCGTAGGCATTAGGCACTGTTATTTGGCTCCGTTCACGTAGCATCGCCAGCATTCCCTTAAACCTGGGGGTATCTTTATACATTTGTTTGCCGTTATTATAATCTGGTCTTTTAGTGGTATCAAAAAGTACCCACTCACCGGGTAACCAATCGGCATCAGGGTCTACCGTGCCTGCTTTTATTTGTGAATACAGCCAACTGTCAAGCGGTCTTTTCAAACCAGGGAAAGATATGCCCTCTGCCAATTGTCTTTTGGGAAGATAAAAAGGAGCCATCGCAAGGAGTTCTTCCTGTCTATTTCTCTCAGCGGTTTCAAAAAGCCAATCCCCGGGTTCTGGAATCTCCGCGCCGAAGAAACAGGCAATTTTTTCTGCCTGTGACTTGGCTAATTTTTCTGCGTCCAACACCTCAACTGCCATAATTTTTAGGATTATACATCCCCTATAGGTTATTTGTCAAATATCTGTAGCCTGGTTATACTTTCTGTTAAATGGTTCCTGCTAAATTAAAACTTTCTAACTTTACCTCTTACGGCGAAGGCGTCCCGGAACTGGACTTTACCAAATTCCACATGGCTGCCATCTCAGGGCTTAACGGTGCCGGAAAATCTTCACTTCTAGACTCTATTACCTGGTGCGTTTGGGGTAACTCGCGCCTCGGCGAGTCTGCCGACCAGCTGGTCCGGCTTGGACAGGGGTCTATGTTTGTAGAATTTTCTTTTCAACTGGATGGGCATCTTTATACCATTAAAAGACAAAGAGTCTTAAAAGGCGGCGGCACAACTGCCCTAGAATTTTTGTCTGGTTCGACAAGCTCACCACAAGCACATAATTTAACCGAAGGGACCATCAAAGCTACCCAACAAAAAATTATTGATACCCTGCATCTAACTTATGAGACTTTTACCAACTCCGCCTTTATCCGGCAGGGCCATGCCGATGAATTTACTACTAAGGGCCCAACTGACCGCAAAAGAATTTTGGCCGATATCTTAGGGCTCTCAAACTATGAAGCCTTGGAGGAAAAAGCCAAGGAAAAAATTAAGGGGATCCAGTCCGGATTACAACTTCTGGAATATCAAATTTTGGAAATTGAAGCCGAACTTTCCCAAAAGGAGGATCACTCAGAAAAGAAAAAGGCAGCTGAAAATAAAATCACCAAAGTCGAAACACAAATTAAAATCGCAGAAGAAAAGATAAAAATTTTACAAAAAGAGAAAGAAACACTGAACCTGGCTTCCGAACAAAGAAAGAAACTGGAACAAAATTATCTGGAAGACAAAAAGGAGCTGGAGGAAATTTTAAACCAGGGGAAGAACCGCAAAAGTAAAATCGACACACTTAAATTGCAGCTTCAAAAATTACAGGGAATCAGTGGGAAATTGGAGGACCTAAAGTCCTTAGGTCAGGAAAAAGAAAATTTAGAAAAGATTAAGCAGGAGCAGCTGGAAATAGAAAAAAAATTATCCGGTATCACCGGGGAAATTAATCTTAAAAAACAACAAGCAAAAAACATCCAAAACGAAATTGACAAATTAAGTTTACAACTTACAGAGTCATTAAAAGCAGGGGCGAGGTGCCCTACTTGCGGACAGGAAATAGGTAAGGATGAAAGGTCACATGTGCACAACCAACTAACAACTCAAATTACATCCTTAGAAAAAGACCTATTAAAAATTAATTTTTCCAAGGAAGAACAAATATTGGCCGATCTGGAAAATAAATTAAAAACCTTTATATTTGATCCCCAAAAATACCAGCAGATTATCACTCAACTGAAAAGCTTGGAAGAAATCCAAAAACAAAAAGAGGAAATGTTGACAATCCAGGCTACTCTACAAACTGAGGAAAAGGTGGTTTTGGAGATGAGAACCTTATATCAGAATAAAAAATCCCAAGTTGATAAATTAGAGAAAGAAATAAAAGGATTGCCTGATTTATCGGGGAAGTTGGCAGCAGTAACCCAAGAAATCAGCGCTACAGAGGATGATTTAAACTCTATCCGCTCCGAAGAAAAAGAGGCCAGGGGCCTATTGGGACAAATTACTGAACTGATTTCCCGGACTGCCCATTTAGAAAAAGTCCAGGATCAACAAAAAGAAAAACAGGCCTTCTTACAAAAAGAAAAAGGAGCTTTTGAGGAGCTGGCTTTAGCTTTTGGTAAAAAGGGTATCCAGGCAATGATTATTGAGTCTGCTATTCCGGAAATTGAAGATGAGGCCAACAGGCTTTTGGACCGGTTAACAGAAGGGCGGATGCGGGTACACTTTGAAACCCAAAGGGAGACTAAAACCCTTCGGCAAAGCTCAGGGCAAGCTAACGGAGAAAAAACTCCAGGTATCATCGAAACATTGGATATAATAATCTCCGATGAAATGGGTGAAAGGCCTTATGAAGCATATAGTGGTGGGGAACAATTTAGAGTCAACTTTGCCATGAGATTAGCCCTTTCTAAACTGCTCACACATAGAGCCGGAGCAAGACTCCAATTTTTAGTAGTTGACGAGGGGTTCGGAACCCAGGATGCAGAAGGCCGGACCAGAATTATAGAATCATTAAATGCAATCAAAGATGACTTTGAAAAAATCCTTATCATCACCCATTTAGAAGAATTAAAAGAAGAGTTCCCGGTCAGGATTGAGGTCCAAAAAGGTCCTACCGGTTCCACTTTTGAGGCAGTAGGAACTTAAATCGTTTTGCCCACTCCTTGTATTCCTCTTTTTTCATAGACCTGCCTGCCATACAAAACAAAGCATCAAAAGCCAACCATTTTTCCTCATACAAAACCTCCATGTCAAACCAAAATTGGAATAACTGATCTTCTGAAGCCCGATCAAAGAAAATCTGGGTATCATTATCACCAACCAATCTCCAACTTAACTCAAACTCCTTTCGCTTTTTATCCTCAAGCCGACTCCAGGTAATATGCGCTTTTTCCATAAACCAATTCTCTCCGGCATAATCAGGCCTTTTCCTGTCCCAACCAATCTCATAAAGCTTACTACCAACCGGGTCTTTCGCCACTCTATCATCCACTGCCTTGCCCATCTCAAAAGTTTTAATTAATTCTATGTGTGCCGGAGGATTCAATATCCACTCCAATGCTGCCTGAAGATTTTTTAGAAGGTTAGCAGTTTGCTCTCTTTCCTCTATGGAATGAAACTGTAAACCACGCTCTTCCTCAGGATCAAGTTCCTGAAACTTCTTCTTTAATAGATCTTTTATCCGTTCTATTGACATCGCAAAATATTACTGAGGAATTTTAATCAATCCCGGGATAAAAAGCGAGGTGTACTATTACTCACAACCCAAATTGGGAGAGGAGACCTAAAGAACCGTGGATTATTGCCAAAGCTACAGTTGTGATTGCCAGTTTTAAATGCCAAGAAAAGGGGGGGGCATACCGGAGTCCCCGGAAGTTAGCATAGCCTGCATAAGCAGTAAAAAGCAAAGAGAGTAAAGTTAAAATCCCCAGATACATAATCAGTGGTCTACCAAGGAAAATTGGAAAATATGCAATGGCCGTAAACACCCTTCTATTGTATAGTAGATTTACCCCTATGTCAGCCCTTAAAAGATTCCTCCTGCCTTTAATTTTTTTAGCTTCTTTAGGAGCTGTTATCTGGCAGGCTGAACCGCCGGGAAACCTTTCCGCTGCCACTATAACCCAAATCCTACTCTTTTTTATTCCCCTTTTTCTATTTCTAACTTCACTCATCAACCTCTATACAAAGTTCCTCCTGAAAAGTATTATCTTAGGCCTGGGGCTTACCTTACTTTTGGTACTAAAAGCCCTGGATTTTTTTATTTTTTTCAGTATCCCCGCTGTTTTAATTATTACTTTTTTAATTGCCAAATCCCTTAAAAAACCTGCCCGGAAATCTTTTTCCCAAAAATCTAAAATACCCCCTAAACCACGCTTGTTAAAAATGCCTGAGATGAGCGAAGCTCGCGCTGATGCACTTAAGCTGGAAAGCCCGGAACTTAAAAAGCTAAAGTTGTCCAGGGTTGTAAAACAGCCTTGATGCCTTTGACAAGAGGGAAGTAAGCACCTAAAATCCAACTACTATGAAAAAATTTTACATAACTACTGCCATTGATTATGTTAACGACACCATCCATTTGGGTCACATCTTCCAAAAAGTGGTGGCCGACGTTTTAGCCCGCTACCGTCGGATCAGGCTTGGTGATACAAACGTCTTTTTTTTAACCGGCACCGATGAGTATGGCCAGAGGGTAGAAAAAGCAGCTAAAGAAGCAGGTATACCCACCAAAGAATTTGCCCGCAAAATCGCCGCTTCAGATAAGGTCCAGCAAGACTCCTTAAATATCTCCTACGACAAGTTTATTGAAACAACCGACGACGACCATACAAAGGTTGCCCAGGAAATCTGGAAACGGGTAGAGGCAGGTGGAGATATTTATCTCGGAAAATATGAGGGTCTTTATTGTGAAGGTTGCGAAGCCTTTTATACCGAAAAAGATTTAACTTTCGGCAAGTGTCCATTCCACCCAACTTTGGAGGTTAAAAGAGTTACCGAGGAAAATTATTTCTTTAAGTGGTCCAAATATAAAGATTTCTTAACTGACTACCTGCAAAAAAATCCCGATTTTGTTGTCCCGGAAGCACGGCGTAAAGAGATGCTCGCTTTTGCTAAAGATATTAAGGATATCCCTGTGTCTCGTACTAATTTCTCCTGGGGGATACCGGTTACCGAACATCCCGGCCATGTCATGTATGTGTGGTTTGATGCCCTGACTAACTATTTAACAGGTGTCGGATTTTTAGAAAACCCCAAACTGTTTGAAAAATTCTGGCCGGCTGACGCACATATCTTGGGCAAAGACAACGCCCGTTGGCATGTTTTGCTTTGGCCAGCGATCTTAAAATCTGCCGGAATTGAACTGCCAAAAACAATTCTTGTTAACGGTTTTCTAAGCCTTAACGGACAAAAGATGAGTAAATCAATCGGTAATGTCATCCGCCCAACAGAATGGGTAGAGAAATACGGTGCTGACGCCGTAAGGTATTATCTACTGCGATATACAACGCTTACTGAGGATAGTGATATCTCAGAAGAAAAACTAATCCAAGCCTACAACTCCGATCTTGCAAATGGGTTGGGGAATTTAGTAGCCAGAGTTGCCAAGCTTTGTGAAACTAACAATGTCTCAGAAGCCAGCAACAACTTCACTATCTCAGAAGAGGTAGCCAGCTTGATCTCAAGCTATAAATTAAATGAAGCCTTAGGCTATATCTGGTGTGAAATTTCAGATACTGATAAGTTAATCAATTTGCAAAAACCTTGGACTCTAGAAGGTGAGGAGCTGCAAAAAACATTAAAGGAGTTAATACTCCACATCAGGCAAATAGCCCACGACCTGCAGCCATTTTTACCGGAGACATCAGAGAAAATTTTGCAGCAGTTTTCCGGGGAGATAAAATCTGCACCCCCACTTTTTCCCAGGATATAAATGCTTATCGATACCCATGCTCATCTTTACTACGGCTCCTTTCAACCCGACCTTGACCAAGTGATCCGGCGTGCCAAAGATGCAAATTTAAAAGCAATTATAAATATTGGTACAGATTTAGAAAGTAGTAAAAAATCCATAGAACTGGAAAATAATCAGATCAAACTCTACGCATCAATCGGTATCCACCCTCACGAAGCTACTCAGTATTCAAAATCCAGACAAATGTCCTCCGATCGTGGGTCAAATGTCCAACTAGAACAAATATACACGCGCGATCCGGAAAAAGTGGTTGCTGTTGGCGAGTGCGGGCTGGACTATTTTTTCAATGATGCCATTGCGAGTACTTCGGCTTCGCTCAGCATAAACTCCGCATGGCAATCTCAAGTTAAAAAACTGCAACGGCAGCTTTTTCTAGATCAAATTAATCTGGCCAAAAAGCTAAACCTCCCTCTGATTATCCATTGCCGTGATTCTTGGGCTGATATCTTTCTTCCTGAACTCCAAGGCACCACCGGAGTCTTTCATAGTTTTACTGCCACTGAAACCGAAGCTAAAAAAGCACTGGATTTAGGTTATTACCTAGGATTGTCCTGTATTGTTACCTATCCCAAGAATGAACATCTGCGCCAGATTATTAAATGGGCACCCCTGAACAGACTTCTTACCGAAACTGATTGTCCGTTTTTGCCGCCACAAACCCAGCGTGGCCAAAGAAATGAACCTGCAAATATCACCGAAGTCATAAAAGTCATCGCCCGGATGAAAAGTTTGTCTGAAGATCAAATAACCCAAGCCGTTTGGCAAAATACCACCCAGCTCTTTCGTCTACCGACAAATCCAGCTTCTTAGAGTATAATTAATCCCAATGCGTATTTTATTAGTCTTCATATTGGCAACCGCTTTATCATTCTACGCTTCCGACTTCCTCGCCCAGATGTGGCGTAAAATTTGGCCCAGAAGAGGTTGGCCGGTTGTTTATCACCATAGCTTAACAGGAGTCATCCTAATCTTACTTGGAGTGTTAAGTCTTGTCCTTGGACAACCTATTGTAGGAACCCCCAACAACATCCTGGTTGGCGTGGCCTTTATTGGTTTTGGTATTGGTACTGTCTTACACCACCTCCTTGCTGAAAACTTTATAATTTCCGAACGGATTGAAAAAAACTTTATCCAAAGGCATGAAAATGGGGTTGAAAGGTTTTTAGAAATTTTGCCCGGTGCGCTAACCTGGCTTGCCTTAACCTCCCCTGTCTGGCTTTCTTTTACTCTCCCCTTCGCCTTGGCTTACCTAATCCTGATCGCCGATGTTTACTGGCTTTTTAACGCCGTTAAAATCTCCGTCCTTATCTATTTTGGGTATAAAAAAATGGTTTATGCCAAAAAACAGGACTGGTTTGGAAAACTTCAGGAAGATTTCCCTAAAGAATGGGGAGGTTATTATCATTTTTTGGTTTTACCAACCTATAAGGAAAGCCTGGAGATTTTACAACCTGCGTTTGATGCCATCATAAACTCCACCTATCCTCCAAAAAAGATATTTATCGGGGTAGGGCTTGAGGAAAGGGATTCCCCTGAAAAAATTGCCCAAGTGCAGGAATACTGGAAGAAAAACGCCCATAAAATCGGCGGGGTATTTGTCACTATCCACCCCTACGGCCTCCCCGGGGAGCTGGCAGGCCCTGCCACCAACCGCAACTGGGCTATTAATAATGCAGCTAATGAATTTTCCAAGATGGGGATTGGTATCAAACAGGTACTAGTCACAACTTTGGATGCCGATTTCTGTATACACCCGGAGTTTCTAGCGGGAGCTTTACACAAATATCTTTCTACACCTGCCGATATTCGGGATAAGCGGTCGTTTACGGGAGTATTTTTATATAACAATAACTACTGGCAAGCCCCAGCCCCTATGCGGCTAATATCTTCCGGTACCGCTTACTGGCAGCTTTCGGAGATGGTGGGAAGCGATAAGTATATCAACTTCTCTTCCCTCTCCATGAATATGCAGTCACTTTTAGATATCGGCCTTTGGATTCCCAATAAGGTCAATGATGATTCCGGATTTTATTGGAAAGCTTATTATCACTTCAAAGGCAACTATAAAGTCATCCCCCACTTTTTACCCATCTCTGCTGATGCTGTTTTGGACGTAAGTCTGGCTAAAACTTTCCAAAACCAATACCTGCAGCTTAAACGCTGGGCTTACGGGGTGGAACATATCCCTTTTATAGTCAGGCAATACTTTAGCACAAAAGACCTGGATTTTTGGGACAAAACCGATAAACTCTCTTTTATTATGTGGAGCTATTTTAAATGGGGTACAATGGCACTCTTTATCGCCTTCGGAGGGCTTTTGATCCCGATTTTAAATCCTCAATACTCAGAATCGGTTGTAGCTATTAATATGCCTATTATCTCCTCGTGGATTTTAACTGCAGCTTATATCGGGCTTTTTGCCACCATTATCGTCCATGAAAAAACCGTCCCTGAAAGGCCCAAGTCATGGGGAATCTTCCATAAGATATGGTCATACCTGCAATGGACACTTATGCCTTTAATTTTAGTTACCATCGCCACTATCCCGGCTATTGATGCCCAAACCAGGCTGATGCTGGGCAAGTATATGGAATTCCGGGTAACAAATAAGGCTAGATCAAGCGCTTGATCTAGCCTTGCGAGAGCTTCACTACTATCAAAATCGATGTTTTGATAGTGCTCCGCTCTCTTAAAGCCAGAGAATTAAATTAAATGGAAAAAATAATATCTTTATGGAACCAGTCTGACCGTTTTATCCTAATCCCGGCTGTAGCTTCGACAGCCTCTGCAGTAGTAATTACCGCATTTTTCTTCCTTGTACAAAACAGGCTCCCATCTAAACTGCCGCTTTTTTACTCGTTACCCTGGGGGCAAGCGCAGCTTTCCGACAAACACCAGTTCCTCCTACTGCCGGTGATCCTTATCCTTACCACCCTGGTCAATATTTTATTAGCCTTACAGCTACACCCCGTACAGATGGTCCTACGAAGAATTCTGACAGTCAGTTTACTGCTTACCAACAGCGTAATTATTATCACCGCTTTTAAAATTTTATCTATTTTTATTTAATGGAGCTGTTAATTAGTACTGTTGTAGCATTTTTAGTAACAGCCCTGGCTTTACCTTTTACAATTATCTTAGCTAAAAGGTTTGGTCTTATTGACGATCCAAAACTTAGGCCTCATCCTGCCCATACCCAACACCGGGTAGTCCCCCGCGCCGGAGGCCTGGCCATATATTTTGGTATTTTAACCGCCGCGCTTATCTTTTTACCCATGGAAAAACACCTCTTGGGTATTATTTTAGGCATTACTATTCTCATTATTACCGGCATTATTGATGATAAGGTCTTAAATTTTAACCCATATGCCCGTCTTGCCCTTCTGTTTTTGGCAGCGGGGGTGGCGGTAGGGTCCGGTATAGGCATATCATTTATTACCAACCCTTTAGCGGGCCTGCAAAATTTACCCCTTTGGCTCTCTGACTCTGTGATCCGCCTTGACGGGATAATAATCCCATTTGATTTTTTGGGCCCGCATAAATTAATCCTTTTAGCCGATCTTTTCGCGCTTTTTTGGATAGTTACTTTAACCCAGGTTATAAATTGGTCCAAAGGAGTGGACGGGCAAATGCCGGGGATTACCGCCGTCGCCTCTATAATTTTAGGCTTACTCTCCATTAAACTTTTCTACCAGGGAGACCCGAATCAGTTGAATATCGCCCGGCTTGCATTTATAACAACTGGTGCTTCACTCGCTTTTTTAGTTTTTAACTGGCACCCGGCCAAAATTTTCCCCGGATTTTCCGGATCCACAATTTTAGCTTTTATGCTGGCAGTTGTTTCTATCCTTTCGGGAGCCAAAATCGCCACGGCCCTTTTAGTTCTGGCAATTCCGGCTGCTGATTTTGTTTATACTTTTGTAAGACGAATATCTAAGGGACAATCCCCTGTTTTAGGGGACCGGGGACATCTCCATCACCGGCTACTCAACCTTGGCTGGTCACACCAGCAAATCAGCTTGTTTTATATCTTAGGATCTGCTATGTTGGGAGCAACTGCCCTGCTTGCAAGCACTGAAGTTAAAATTTTGGTGGCAATATTGGCAGGGGCAGCATTTTTGGGATTTATTCTATGGGTAAGCAAAGCTTCTCTACGAGCAAACTAAGTGTCTCTACGAGTAAACTAAGTTTCTCTGCGAGTAAACTCATCTGGGGGGTTATTAAAACAGCACGGCCCCGGCAATGGATAAAAAACTTTGCCCTTTTTGCAGGGCTGATCTTTTCAGGTTCTTTAGACCATCCTGCCGCCCTCTCAACAGTCACCCTTGCCTTCCTGATTTTTTGCGGGCTTTCTTCCGCTACTTATTTTTTAAATGATGTTTTTGACATCGAAAGGGACCGTCAGCACCCCTTCAAAAGCAGACGCCCAATCCCTTCGGGCTTAATCTCTGCCCCCCTAGCTGTAGCAATAGCTTTAGGGCTCGTTGTAATCTTACTTCCTCTCTCCTACCAGATAGCTCCATCATTATTCTATGCCTCACTCGGCTACCTTGTCTTACAACTCTTCTATTCGTCGTATCTTAAATCTGTCATTTTACTGGACGTAATCGTTATCGCCGCCGGGTTTGTCCTCCGGGTTTACGCCGGAATTTGGGCTATCGATGCCCACCTGAGCGTTTGGTTCCTTTTATCGGTCGTCTCCTTTGCCCTCTTTTTAGCCATCGGGAAAAGACGCTCCGAGCGCACCTTACTCGCCGAAGCAACTGCCGGCAAACACAGGGAGACATTACTTCATTACCCGGAGTCACTCCTCGACAGTTTAACTACTATGTTTGCAACTTCGGCCTGGGTAACTTATGCCCTGTTTGCTTTCCAGCAACCGCCCATCTTAATAAAACCTACTTTAGTAAGCTTTTTGAGTATTATCGTCTTACCTTTTGCCGAAGCAAAATATATGATGACAACAGTCCCTTTTGTGCTTTACGGAGTAATGCGTTACCTGTACGTAATTTATGAGAAAAAAGAAGGCGAATCTCCCGAACGGGTGCTTTTAACAGACACGCCCCTGCTTGTATCTGTTATCTCCTGGTTAATCATGGTCATCTTTATTATCTATTATCTGGGAGGGTGACAGTGGTATAATTAGCATATGAGACAGAGGAAATTAGATTATCTCATTAAATTGACTTACGATAAGACCTATAAAGGTTATATTGCTGACGTCGTCAATTTATACGGCTGTATGTCCCAGGGTAAAACAAAAGAAGAAGCTCTGGAAAGTGCCGAGAAAGCCATTAAGGCATATATGAAAGCTGTTACGGGAAAACAAAACCACAACGCTCAATATACAGAGAGATCTGTCGAAACCTCCTTCCCCAACTTAAATGCCTAGGTTAGCCAATATCTCCGGCAAGACGGCAGTTAAAACCTTTTTAAAGTTTGGCTATAAACACGTGCACACCTCCGGAGACCATGCAATTTTACAAAAGAGTAACTACCCAACTCTATCCATCCCATTGCATAAATAAATTGCACCTTTTTTGTTAAAAGCCCAAATCAAACGAGCCGGCATTAAATTAGAGGACTATATTAAAAATCTCAAATAAGTCCTGGCTCTGATTGACTATGTTGGGACTTTTTATTCCCCTAAAAGATACTTATAAGCTAGTTCGTGTTCACGGTTATAATCAGTTGATAAATCAAAGTATTTTAGATGGTATTTTTTACATTCATCTTCGATAAACTTGCTTGTGTCCATAATTCTTTCTGGTAACTTATTTAATTCATCCTCCAGTAATTCGTCCAACCACTGATGATTACCAATATGTTCTTTAAGTAAAGCCAAATTAATATGAGAAAAACCTAAAAAGCAAGATTTTATTTTATATTCCTTAGCAAGAAGCGTTACCTGTTCAGGTAAGATTATGTCACCCTCATAAACAAAATCTTTCATTCCTAAGACTAGATTTATTCGTATAAATTCTTTTAGATAAGGATAAAAGTTTTCTGCTTTCTGGATAAAATTTGGTCGAGGGTCATTAAAATCTTTTTTTACATAGTCTTTTAACAGTCCAATAATAACGTCAGTACTGATTACAGATATTTGTTTCTTTTGAAGAATTTTATGCGCCAAATTACTTTTACCAATTCTTATGGATCCGCCAATCAAGTAAACCATAACTGGAGTATATTAGAAAGTTCTAACAAAGTATACTGCGTATACCCTGAAAAAGCTGCAGGGCATTCTCCCCTGGGAACCTCAGCTATAGCTGTTTTTGGACGTATTGGGAAGAGATATATCCTTCAGTGCTATTTTCCAACCTTATCTTAACCCATCCTGAAAGCTCCTCAAGTTGGACAACACTATCACCCGCAGAAAGCCTCCCTATCTCGGCACCGGAAAGGTTAGGTTTATCCCTCACCCGTAAAAACCCTGTCGGGGTTTGCTTGATTATTAATTTCGTAGCGGCTATAACCTGTGGGACCGGGAAATTCACTGCTTCTGCCTCGGAAACCGCTAAATCAACCGCGATCATCAAAGACATATTTTGAGGCAATACCGCCTTGATACTGCGTTTGGTAAAATTTGCGTGGCTTAAGATAAAAGTGTGGTCACCGGGCACTATATCGGAAACTACCAAAGGAGTAACTCCATATGTTTTCCCGTCAATTTCTACACCAGCCCCATCAGGAATTGATGTAATCGTAACCCCCTTTCCGGAATCCAAAGTTAAAATCTCTCCTGAAGCCGAAGCAGTATTTGCAGCAAGCTCTCTGCCGACAACCGAAAGGGTCCCGTTTGTAAGTTTAACCGAGCCCTCCCAGGCCCCACCTCCACCCTCCAACCTCACCTTTAAGCTACCAACCTTCAAATCTTCGCTTTGATAGGGGGTTTTACCTACAGCTACACCGTCAATAGACACCATCGCCTCAGGAACTGCAGTAATCTTAAGCCCCGCTTTTTCTTTAAACCCTAAGGCTTCTGCTGCCGGTTTAAACCCCAGACGGGCTCCCAGTATCAAAGCGCTTACGATAATCAAAGAAAAAAGAAGTGTTTTTTTCATTAAAATTCTCTTAGAAGAATTATACCAGACCTCGGAGATTTGATTTTTGCCTTGAACCCTGCTATAATCTTTCCTCGTCCCGGCCTAAAGTCGGGATTTAATGTTTTTTTCGCAGAACGAAAACCTTCTGCCTAAGAGCTTTGCGGACAGGGTCGCCCTAAAAACGCAGGGTCTCAAACATCAGCTTTCCGAGGTTAGGGGTTATAGAAAGCTACTTATAATTTTGCAAAAATCCAAGTTCTACCGGATATTTTTGGGGGTCTCTTTTGCGCTTTTTCTTTCAGGCTACCAGCCAACTTTGGCTATCCCGCCCATAAAACAATCCATTGCCCAAGCCCAAGTTACCCAGGAACAGGTAATTACTCCTGCGGATTTTCCTGATGCTTTTAATTTGCCGCATCCCGGGTATTTAACTACCAAATTCTCTACCTGGCATCCCGGGGTAGATGTTGCCACAGGTTACGGCATGCCTGTAAAACCGGTCGCAAGAGGCACAATTGCCGAGGTTTCACTTGGTTTCTGGGGGTTAGGCAACTATGTTATTGTTGAGCACGAACAGGGTTTCCGCTCTACCTATGGGCACATGGGCAAGGTCTTCGTCCGGAAGGGAGATGCAGTTGACTCAAGTTCTATCATGGGAACAGTTGGTATGACCGGACGGACCAGCGGTCCACACACCCATTTGGAAGTAACCAAAGACAGCCGTTATATTGATCCCCTGACAATTTTACCTGCCATCTCTAATTGGCCCGCCACAGCAGGAAAGGCCCCTTATGGAGCAGGGGAAATTAAGGCTGATGTTAAAGAAAATAAACCTAAAGTTTCAGAACCAAAACTTAAATTGAATTTAATTAATATCAATGAGGGTACTAATCCTCAACAATCTCGCCTTCCATTGTTACAACTGGACCGGATCTAAAACCGAATTGCTCCCTTTCACGGTTTATTAACCTTTCTAATAAATTTTTAAATTCAATCGGGTAATCAACGTACTTTAAGATAATCTCGTCTTTGCTCATACCGGCGGTATTAATAATAATTGTGCCGTGGTGCATCATCAGCTTATCAAAAAAAGACTGGACCACCTCAATATGGGTCACTTTATCATATAAAACAGCCGTCATTTTTACCGTCAGCACCCCTTTTTTAATAATAATCCTCCGGGTAGTCAAAAGGTAACGGTTAGCGTGGTACAAAAGCCGTGTTTTTAAAACAGCTACAAGGGACGCTACAATAAGCCCAAGTAAAAGACCATATCCTAAGTTAAAATTTAAGAAATAGGAAAGGCCCAAACCTGCCCCCAAAAAGATAAAACCGGGCCAGCCCAACGCTACGATAAAATAAGAACGGATGTAAAGTTTCCCCAAACCGGTGGCTAAAACCAGCTCCTCATCCTCTGCCAAAAACCTGGCAAAAGACTTTCTTTCATCTTCCGTGGGGGAATCCTGATAATGAAGTTTAGCCATAAATTAGATACTAGCGGTTAGATATTAGTAACTAGTTAAGAGAATTGTAGAACAACTAGCCACTAGAAACTAGTAACTAGAATCTAGATTAGTATTCACCCATGCCGTGAGGCATTGGAGGAGGTGGGGGTGTGGGTTCAGGTTTATCAGCAATTAAGACATTGGTAGTCATCACCATAATTGCTACCGATGCAGCATTTTGTAAAGCTGTCCGGGTTACTTTTACCGGATCGATCACCCCAACTTTGACTAGATCCTTCAACTCCCCGTCAGTCACATCAATTCCCATATTGCCTTCACTCCGCAAAACTTCAGCCAGCGCGACCCCTGCATCCATGCCGGCATTTCCCACTAACCTTCTAAATGGCTTATCCAGCGCGTTTTTAACAATTACAACCCCCAACTTCTCTTCCTCATTATCGGTTTTAATCTTATCTAAAGCAGCACTGGCTCTCACTAAAGCAATCTCCCCTCCGGGGACTATACCTTCTTCAATTGCCGCCTTGGTTGCTGCTACCGCATCAATCACCCGCTCCTTCCTTTCCTTCATTTCCACCTCGGTGGCTGCCCCAACATTTATAACTGCTACCCCGCCGGTAAGTTTGGCCAGCCTCTCCTGGAATTTTTCTTTGTCAAACTCGGAATCCGAGGCCTCAAGCTCCCGGCGAATTTGAGCAATCCGACCATCAATTGCTGCCTTTTTACCCTTACCATCAACAATTAAGGTGGAATCTTTTGTGGAGGTAACCCTGCCGGCCTGGCCTAAATCGGAAGGCTCAACCGATTCCCATTTTCTGCCCAGCTCTTCGGAAAAGACCGTCCCCCCGGTTAAAACAGCGATATCTTCTAAACTTCCTTTTCGGCGATCCCCAAATCCCGGAGCGCCAACTGCCAGGAAGTTAAATACCCCCTTGAGTTTATTTAAAACCAGCATAGTCATCAAATCGCTGTCGATATCATCGGAGATAATCACTAAATTCTTGGAAACAGAAATGAACTTTTCTAAGAATTTAACAAAATCCTGGGCATCGGAGAGTTTCTTGTCGGTAATTAGGATATAAGGGTCTTCTATTGTGGCTTCCATTTTATCAGCATCAGTCACAAAGTAAGGGGAAGAGTAGCCTTTTTCAAATTCCATACCTTCTTTATAATCTACCGACATCTCCAAGGTCTTGCCTTCTTCTACGGTGATTACCCCATCCTTACCCACTTTGGTGATCGCCTCAGAGATAATCTTGCCGATCGGCTCGTCCTGGGCTGAGATAGTAGCAACTTGGGTAATTTCTTCCGGAGTCGTCAGCTTTTTGCTCATTTTAGAAAGCTCGGCTACCAAAGCCAAAACGGCTTTTTCTATACCGTGGCGCAAAATCATCGGGTTACTCCCGGCCTGGATGTTTTTTAGCCCTTCTGAAACAATGGCCTGGGTTAAGATAGTGGCAGTAGTTGTACCATCCCCAGCCACATCATTAGTTTTACTGGCTGCCTCTTTAATAAGCTGTGCCCCCATGTTTTCAAAAGGGTCTTCAAGTTCAATTTCCTTGGCAACAGTTACCCCGTCATGCACCACATTCGGCGCCCCCCACTTTTTATCAATGGCCACATTCCTACCTTTCGGCCCTAAAGTCGAAGCCACTGCCTCTGTCAGGGTATTAATACCTTTTAAAAGTTTCTCTCTCGCCTCAGAATCAAATTTCAAAATTTTACTCATCTTTTCTCCTTAATAATTAGGGTGGGCACTATCGTGATCTGACCTGACCGGTGCAACAGCCCCTCCAGACATCTCTTTTGAATCATCCAACCGCAATTCAATTCTCCTGTTGGGACTAAGTTCTATCACCGAGCAGGCTCCTAAGGCAATCTTTAGACCAACCTCTACTAAGTGTAATTTATTTATATACTTCTCTTCCAGATGACGCGCGGGCATATTTTCTGCCCGAATAGAGCGTCTTGCATATTCAATTTGTTTTATCGCTTCTTTAATTTGTTCTTCTGTTAAAAGCTCTCTTTCTGACATATTTTTTCCTGTCTTAAACTATACCCTAAACCCTAGACGCTAAGAGTGATAGCTCGCAAGCTCCGCTTATACCCTATTTTACCAGCGCCATAATGTCGGCAAAACCTACCAGTTTTAAATCTTCCCCTGCCACCTTAATTTCATCCCCGCCCCATTTTTTATAGAAAACTTTATCTCCTACTTTCACTGGTGATTTTATTACCTTACCATTTTCTAAAACCATATCGTCACCAATGGCTATAACCGTGCCAATGGCCGGTCTTTCCTGGGCAGTTTCAGGTAAGATTATACCGGAAGCTGTCCTGGTTTCAGCAGGGATAGGTTCTACTAAAATATAACCCGAAAGGGGTTGAATAGAAGCCCTAGTTATTAATGAATTACCAGATTTTGCCATATTGATTTCCCGAAATTGGGCAGAAGTTAGCAGTAACCTAACACGGCTGCCATTTTAGGAATAATTACCGATCCTGTCAAGCCCCGTAAGTTGTACTCGCCCCAAAAACTAAAATCTGAGCCATAACTCAAGTTTACCTTATTTATAAATATCGTGACTGCCAATATCATTTAAAGTCACAACATTATCCTTACCCACCTCAAACAAGATCCTTGTTTTGTAACTTACCGAGCAAGCCCAAAACCCATCCAGTTTCCCTGAAAGTTTATGAGTTTTTAACCGGCAGTCAAAACAGTCTTGACGAAATATCTTTTCAAATTTGCCCAATAACTTTTTTTCTTCGCCAGGAATCTTTTTTATCTGGCGGAGAAAGTGAGAGGTGTAAAGAATTTGCTTTGGGCGCATTGGTTTCATTGACCGACCAATTTTATAAGCCCGTCTATCGGCAAGACTTTCAACTTGCCTCTTCTTTTTTCCTCCCTCATCAACTTAATTGCCCTCAAAGCATCAGCCATTTCAGCCTCCCCGGTCTTTTTTTGTAGATAAGTTAGCGACCCTATATCAACAACTGCAACTTCTGGTTCGGTACCGCGAAAAACAATAATCGGCTCTTTGGTCCTTTTTGCCCGGTCAAAGATCTTACGGTAGTTTTTCTGGATATCGGAAGCGGAGACAATATTACCAATCGGGATATTCATAGTATATATAGAATACTATATAAAATCCTATATGTCAACCCTCATTTTTTACTTGCCTGGTACTTATCCAAGATTTGCCCGATTCCGGGCTGGATAGCCTGCAAAGCACCCCTGGAATCCCCACCCTGTAAAACAGAATTTAAGGCCCCTTCATAAAGTTTTACCATCTCATCATTTATCCCGGCATCACGGGCATCGGAATTTAAATACCAGCCCTTAAAATAAGCAGCCTGGCTTATATATGCCCCAAGGATTGGGTCACCTACTTGAAGCCCGGCCATATCCTGCCTTGGGTATGGGAGAGTTGTTGACCTGGCTTGTATCACCTCAGGAGTAGAAAGGTATTTTACAAACTCCCAGGCTTTTTTCTGGTTTTGAGACCTCGCAGAGACAGCTATAGCCCAAAAACCGCCATAGCTAATTTTGCCACCCGGTAATTGAGGTACGGGAGCAGTCTTGAAATTCAAGTTCGGATTTTCCACTTTTAAACTTGCTGCTTTTGCAGCTGTTGCAAAATAGAAAGCCAACTTGCCGGAGGAAAACATCTGGGAAGAAGAGGGAAGCGTCACATCCCATGTTTTATTTTTTGGGTCAGTAACAAATCCGGCATAAAACTGCAGTACCTCAGACCCGCTTTGGTTGGCAGGCTCGGTTAAATTTCCATCCGGCTGTTGTAAAAAAAGTAAGGCTAGAATCTCCGGCCAAAAATCCACATTGGCAGTTGCACCCATCGCTGCCCCGGCCGTCTGGATCTGCCCGGCAGTATTTTTTACAGTTACCCTTCTTGCAACATCCAAAAATTCCTGCCAGGTAACTGGTACCGTAGCTCCGGCAGCTTTTAAAATATCCTCATTGTAAAGTAAAGCCAGGCCATCAATCTCTTTTGGGACCGCATAAATTTTTCCACCGTTTATCAGGGTCTCTTTTGCTATCTGGTAAAAAAGTTTAGTGTATTCGTCTGTTGATAATATCTCCCCGGGTGCAGGCGATAAGTCTTCTGAAAACATCGGCAGCCATGATGAATGGATTAGAAAAATATCCGGGCCTTGCCCTGCCTGAAGTTGGGTCAAAAGCCTGGTCCTGTAATTTAGTAATGATTGCCTTGCAAAGGTAATTTTAACTTTTGGGTTTTGTAGCTGGTAACTGCCGATAATCGGCCGGAAGGGAGCTTCATCTTCCCCTAAACCCCAATAATTTAAGCTAATATTTTTATCTTCCCCCTCTTCTTTTTGTAATAACATTCCGCTAAAACGCCAAAATAAAACCCCAAAAAGGGCCGATATTACTAAAACTGCGAAAACTATCTTTTTCACACTTCAATTATACCTAACAACCCATTACAATGAACATGATGAAAACAGAGTTGCTAAAACCTGCCATAATTTACCTGCTGGCTTTTTTTACCCTGGCCCTTTTTCTTTACCTGCTTTTTTTAACCTATTACCAAGATAGGTTTTTCCCTGGAGTACAAATTGCCGGCGTTGATTTAGGCGGAAAAACCCCGGCTTTAGCTTACCAGCTAATTGATACCAAGTTTCAGGAAAGGGCCGCCACCCCGATACAGGTTACCTACCAGGACCAAAGTTATAGCTTAAGTTTTCCTGAAAGTAAGCCACAAACAGATATTAGGGCAAAACTTACAGCTGCCTACTCATTCGGCCGTTCAGGCAATTTTTTAGAAAACTTCCGTGACCAATCCCAAGCCCTACTGTCAAACCTAAACTTCCCCCTGCAAATGTCTTATGGTAATGAAACACCCCTGAAAAACCAGGTAACCCAAATAGAAGGAGGGGTAAAAAAAGAGGCTGTAAACGCCCAGCTTACCCTGGGAGAAGATATCACTGTTATCCCCTCAAAGACCGGGCAAGAGCTTGACCGGGAAGCCTTTTTGCAGCAGATTGCATCTTATCTTGTGATGGAAAGTGACCCCCCTACTACCCTACCTATTACTATTACCGAGCCAAAATTTTCCACGGCTTTAGCCCAAAGGGCAAAAACCGCTTTAGAAAGCGTGAAGGATCCCCCTATCAGCCTAAGCTTTGAAAAAAGTTCCTGGAAAATTGACCAAGCTGTTTTATTGACCCTTTTGGATTTTAACCGCACTAAACCTGTTTTAGCCTCCCTGCAGTTGGACGGCCGGACAGCCATAATTGAGGATATTACTATTGCTTCCCAAAAGATCTCTGACCAGGAACTGGTGTTGGATACCGATAAACTGGATTCCTATCTTTTAGACCTCGCCAAAAAAATCGACCGGCCCACGCAGGATGCAAAGTTTAAATTTGACCCGGAGACAAAAAGGGTCCGGGACTTCCAACCCGAAGAGGAAGGAAGGAAGTTGGATACTGTAAAAACAGCGGAGCTTATCATCCAAGCTTTAACAGGATCCTCGCACGACATCACCCTCCCGGTCAAGGTAACAAAACCTAAAATCGCCGCCTCATCCGTTAACTCTTTTGGTATCCAGGAACTTATAGGTCAGGGTATATCCCACTTTACAGGCTCCATAGAAAACCGGATCTATAACATCAGGCTGGCCGCCTCGCGTATTAACGGCACCTTACTCCCCCCGGGAGAAATATTTTCTTTTAACGGAACAGTCGGGGACATCTCCAGCGCTTCAGGTTACAAACAAGCCTATGTCATTAAGTCCGGTAGGACAGTTTTGGATGACGGCGGGGGAGTTTGCCAGGTTTCCACGACCCTTTTTCGGGCAGCCTTAAACTCCGGATTACCCGTAATAGAACGGACCGCCCATGCCTACCGGGTGGGCTATTATGAACAAGGATTTCCCCCGGGGCTTGATGCCACGGTTTTTTCCCCCACGGTTGATTTTAAGTTTAAAAATGACACTGCGGCCCATGTTTTAATCCAGGCCTATGTTACCGGCACTACTTTATATATTGACCTTTACGGCACTTCTGATGGCAGGATAGCCAAACTTTCTACCCCGGCAGTCACCAACCAAACCCCACCTCCCCCTGAGCTTCGCCAGGACGACCCGGAGTTGCCTCGCGGGGTGGTCAAGCAGGTAGACTGGTCTGCCTGGGGAGCCAATGTGAGTTTTACAAGAAGTGTTACCCGTGCCGGGCAAACCTTAATTTCAGAAACCTTCAGGTCAAACTACAAACCCTGGCAAGCAGTTTTTTTAATAGGAACAAAGGAATGAATTAGACCAACTTAAAAAGTTGTGCCCCATTTACTGCTTCTTCAGAGTCTAACACTGTTCCTGTAGGTACAACATGACTTCCAAAATTAGGATAATTTAAATCTGCGAATTTTCCCCTGGATAATTCGCGGACTCTTTCATTTATTTGTTGACTATTTAAACCCTTTTCGTCTAAAAAGACGACGTTGTCTCTGATATAGGCCTCTTTATCTTCTATCCAATCAGCCTGTTCAATAAACTTTAACACCCGATCTTTATTTTCGGTTGAAGTAACAACAAAGTGAGACGTATCTCTCAGAGAAACTTCGTATCCTTGTCTATTATTTTTAGTATCGTAATTTTTATTAAAGACGTGTAGTCCATCAGAAGCAAAGAAGGAAGAAACCTGTAAAATCTCAGCTTCAGGAAAGACAAAATTGATCACCCCTAAACCATAATAAACACCGTCTAAAACTAACAACTCATATCTTTCCCTCTTTGATCTTGTATTCAATATATACCCTTCAGCACTCTGATGGAAATCAGCTTTAATGACCCGATGGTTCATAGCACTATTATCCTTGTAATCAAGATCAAAATAGTCTGGATATTCAACCACCCGGGCATGAGTTCCACTGGTCGCTATATGTGTTTTGCCATATCTGTCTAATTGACTCTGTCTTGACCCAATATATCCGGATTGAAAAATACTTTGTATCCCTTCATGAGCCACTCCATGGGAAAGGTAGCGCTCCGGCTGTTTTAATTCTTCTACAGCCTTTACAGAGGAACTCTCGCCATTTAGTTGGGCGCGTAAATCTTTAATACATTCTCCTATGTCATGATGTTTTGGATAATACCCCAGTAACTCTCTTGCTTTTTTAATACTCGCCAATAAATATTCTTTGGGATGGGCGCGTAAAGCACCGGTACCGGTAGGAGAGCTTATATGCGGTCCCAGCACATTAAGAAGATTCCTGGGAACACGATCAATATATTCTCCTCTTCTTAATTTATCCATAAAGAGATTAAATTGCTTTGTGTCTTCAATTAACGCTTCTCTAAACTCGGGAGGGAAGCTATCCAGCGTCAGAAAAGTTGATCGTTGTATCTCTCCTTGTAATGAAGCTAGCTCTTTTTCTGCAGGTTCAACCTGGGCATATTGCTCCAACAGCTTTTGATCTTCCATTTCAGGGGTAACGTAAGAGTTGGCAGTCGCGTTTAAAGGCGTGATTCCATGAGGCTCTCTTCTGCCCAAAACCTCTCTTAGCCTGTTTGGAACAAATCTAAGTAAACGACCGCCTTCAGTCTTTGCTTTTGGAGGACTACTGTCTGCGGTTTCTGGAGTAGAACTACCGTCACCCATATCATTACTATACAACACCAGAGAGATATTAAAGAATAGTTTTTACCCTGGCAAGCAGTATTCCTGATAGGAACAAGGAATAGTGTTATTGACATAATAGTAATATTGCCATATACTTGTTATTGTCATGCAAACAACAATATCAATAACAAGTAAATGGCAGATTCATATCCCCAAGGCGGCCAGAAAGGCTTTAGGGCTGAAAAAACCAGGAACAATAGAAATTAAAGCTGAAAAAGGAAAGCTTACTCTTACCCCTGCCAAAAAGAACATCTTGGATTATGCCGGTAAATATCATTATTTATTAAATAAAAAAACTAGAAAAATTAATATAGATAAAATTAGAGATTATATTGATTACTCAAACGCGTGAAAAAAATTTTTATTGATACAAACCTTTGGGTTAGATTTTTTATTGAAGATAACCAGGAACAATTTTATCAGAGTAAAGCACTACTTACTCAAGTTGAGGAAGGAGATTTTCGTGCCTATACCTCAACAATTGTTTTGTTAGAATTGCAATTTGTATTGCAAAAGCTTTATCACTTATCCTTTGAAAAAACAGTTGAGATATTTGAAATTATCCGTAAAGTCAGAAACATCACTATCATAGAAAAAACTAACCTTGATTTAGCACTTCAATTCTTAAAGCTATATAAAATTAAATTTCCTGATTGCCTAATTGCTTCTCAACTGCCAAAAAATACTGTCTTGGTCAGTTTTGATCAGGAATTATCTAAAATTAAGGAGATTACAGTCAAAGACCCTGGGCAGATTCTGTCTTAATGAAACTTTCCACTCCAACCTCAAACCCTGGCAGGCAGTATATTTGGTAGGAACACAATAACCCTGGCATGATACAATTTCCTGGTGAATTTCACTCTTGATCAAAACCTTCTAGAAAAATATCCAGATACGATTATCGCCTTTGCGGTTATAAAAAATGTTAGCATCTTCGGCCCGGACGAAAAATCAAACCAGATACTAACCAGTATCTACCCTGAAATTATTAAAAAATATACCCTGGATCAGTTAGAAATCCATCCCCACTCTCAAGCTTACATCAACTTTGCAAAAAGATTAGGGATTTCTCCGGATTCAGCTTTTCTTCCCCACCAGCAAATAAAAAGAGTTCTTAAAGGAAAAAGTATAGGCAACATCAATAACATAGTTAATAATTATATGGCTTTAGAGCTCGTAGACAACTTATCTTTTTCCGCTTATGACATGGACACAATTAAAGGAAATACTACAGCCGACTTAGCCAAAGGCGGCGAGCAAATGACTTTAATCGGCGGAGAACAAACAACTTTAAAAGCAGGAGACTTTATAATGTCTGATTCACAAGGGCCCTTCTACTCTTTTAGCGAAGGCTACCGGGACAGCTCTAAAGTTACTCCTCACACTAAAAATGTCCTTTTTATTGTTGATGCTCCAGAGGGAATAAGCAGTAAAGAAGTGACCAACACCATTAAAACACTAACGGAACAGTTTGATAATAGCTCCTACTTTATACTAGACCGAAACAATCCACTCTGTAACGAATTTGTATGAAACTTCCACCCTTGAAACTTCCACCCTTGGGGTGGAATAGGCAGACACCTGCGGATTTTATAGTATTTCTAAGGCTAAAAAGCTGGAATAAATTGGGAATTTAAGGCTGCTGATTGGCAACATAATAATCTATTAACCTTCTGATCATTCCCTGATAGGAAGCTTTGTGTTTTTTAGCAACAGTTTTGAAAAAATCCAGACTGTTTTCGGTGAGTGTTAAAGTCACTCTTGTTTTTTTCTCATTTAAGATTAGGTTCTCCGGGCGTGGTAAAAAATCACTTATTACCCGTGCTTCAATTGGTTCGTTAGTATATTTTATTTTGTTTTTCATATATATTTTTGCCTTTCCTCCAGTAACCGGCTCCAATTATGCGAATGCTGTTACGCCGGTATGTAAAGCGGACAGTTAAAACACCTCCTCTCACTTTTCCAAAACAGAAGAAACGTTTTTCGCCTTTGCTGTGACTTAAATCTTCTGCAACTACGCGTTTTGAATCAATAAACGCATACTGGGCTGTTTCAAAATTAACTTTATGCTTTTTAAAATTCTCAGCATTTTTATCTTGATCCCATTCAAAAGATGTATGCATAAATATATTACCATATTAGCATACATTTTACCATATATAAAATGCAACTTTTACCTCTTCGACCCATTCGGCTAACACTCAGGGTCGTACTGAGCAAAGCCGAAGTACGACAAGCTCAGGGCAAGTCATAATGGTGAGCAAAATCGAACCACGTCTTTTGGGGAATTTAATCTAGTAATTGGCCAGTTCTTGGAGGTCGTCCGGTAAATGGTCTAACCCTTCAAATTCTTTCACTACAATTTCCTTAATTTTAGATTTTAGCTTCGGTTTTATTTGGGGATAACACATTTCCACTTCTCCCCCAATACTCTCACAATCATCTTCAATTAAAACGTCCGGCATAATTTTCTCTACCATTTGGGCATAGCTTTCCCCGTTTTGCCTATATATAATCTCCCCTTCCGGGAAATTAAAGCGTTTTAGAACTCCCTTGTCTTTCTCTATTTCGGACACCTCTTCATTGGAAGAAAGGTAAAGAATTCCCGCTCCTTGGTCTGTCCATTTTTGAAGTTTAGCAACGGAATCGCCAACAGGGATATAACTTGCAAAATCATGCAAGGAACTTTCATCTTTGTGCATTGTTATCGTGCCATGAAGAAAAACAGCTATTTTCATATTTTTCTTACAAATTTCTGATTTGATTCCTAGATAAATTTATGTTAAGATGCTTATATCACGATGACTGGATAGGCCTAAGGTTTCGACCGACCGCCGATGCCAGTCTTTTTTTGGATAAATTCCAAGCTCCCTTTTAGCTGGTCCATCCTCACTATAAATGAAGAATATGGCTTAAAAAGCCGGGAATAATATTTATTCGGGGCAAATATGTGGAGAAGCTTATTCTGTTGGGCCAAATATTCTGCCAGGCAGAAAAAATCTCCATCACCTGAAACTATAATAGCTTTTTTATAATTTTCAAACTGGATCATGGTGTGTAATACTAATTCCGCATCTACATTACCCTTAACTAATTTATCTGGTAATTCCATAGTCGGTTTGAGAATTACTATATATCCCATTTTCTGTAAAGAAGTATAAAGGGTCTCGTTGCCAGGTTTGTAGCCAATAAATAGATACGCTTCTGCAATGCCATATTTATTACGCAGATATTGCCTAAACTTACGCCAATCCAGTTTCCATCCCTGGCTTTGTACTCCTAAATTTAGATTCTGGCTGTCAATAAAAGCAAATGTCTTCATTACAAAATTCAGTATATCCAGTCAAAGCTTAAAATTCCAGGACTGGCAGGCAGTATGCTTAGTAGGAACACAATAGTTCTGGCATGGTACAATTTCCCCATGAATTTCACTCTTGATCAAGACCTTTTAGAAAAATATCCGGGTATTGTCATCGCCTTTGCAGTTATAAAAAATGCCAACATATTTGGGCCGGATGAAAGATCTAATCAGATATTAACCAACATCTATCCTGAAGTTATTAAAAACTATACCCTGGACCAGCTAGAAAATCATCCCCATTCTCAAGCTTACATCAACTTTGCAAAAACCCTGGGAATTTCTCCGGATACGGCTTTCCTTCCCCACTTACAAATAAAACGAGTTCTCAAAGGGAAAAATATAGGCAATATTAACAATGTCGTCAACGCCTACATGGCTTTAGAGCTCATGGATAATTTATCCTTTTCTGCTTACGACCTGGATAAAATCCAAGGAGATATTACCACCAGCTTAGCCAAAGGCGGTGAGCAAATGACATTAATTGGCGGAGAAGAGGTAACTCTAAAGGCGGGGGACTTTATAATGTCTGATTCCCAAAGTCCCTTCTATTCTTTTAGTGAGGGCTACAGGGATAGCTCAAAAGTCACTTCTCAAACCAACACGGTGCTTTTTATTGTTGATGCTCCTGGAGGAATAGACAGTAAAGAAATAACAAACGCCATTAAAAAACTTGCGGAACAATTTGATAACAGTGCCTATTTTATACTCGACCAAAACAATCCACTCCACAAGTTATAATCGTGGGGCAAAACAGCTCAACAATTCCTACCCTAAATGACTACCAATATCCCACCTCGGGGGTGGGATATATCCTAGGCTAACTCACATCCATACGAGAAATTAAATCTTTGACAAAATGTCATTAAAAAATTCAACTTTCCTTCTGTAATATTCCCGGCCAGATAGTCCACTCCCATCTTCCTTTAACTTTCTATACTCCTCCAAAGCTTCTGGATGGGAACGTATATAATTTTCAAATTTTACTCTTTGCAAATCAAACAGACAAGCTACGCTTTGTCAAAAATTAACAAGAGGTTAATATGGCATATATACCTCCATAACAGGTAACTAAAGCATTCCCTGTCTAATATTAATATTGACATTCATTCTAAATCTGTGATTAAGTTAAAGTATGGACGCTTTCAATACTGAATCCCAACAAGGTGCTGAACTTTTGGTAGGTAAGACTCCAGAAGAAATAGATTTGTTGGTGTTCCAAGGTATGTTCCGAGACAATAGGGCTCCTGATGCAATAGAAGCAATGAATCAACGCCTGGAAAGACTGGAGGGATCAAAGACTGGTTGTGCAGCTGATTATCTTGTTAGGGCTGAACTAAGACGGGCAATCTCGGGTCACACACAAGAAGAAATGGAGGGTTTAGCAAGGAGTGGTTTAAAGGGTGAATATACCCAAGATACCTTAAATGGCATGAAATATCTGTTAGATAGACGCTATGGTCAAGACCTTTTTGATCTCCACAAAGGAGTGCCATATGTTGCAGAAGTTTTTGTTTCCTTTGCTGAAAGGTTGACAGATGGGATCTCTAAAGCGACAACCGCTTTATCGCCTCGTTCAGCTATTCCGAGTGCTACCCCTGCAACTTCAGCAGAAGGATTTGCCCCAACATATACACCTACCGACAGAAGCGAATAAATTACCTCTTACTAGACTTGCCAAACAAAAATTAGTCTGATAGCGTTGGGTGCCAACAATGCAAACACCGGGTGTTGAATAGCTTTGAACCCTGGGATGTTTTTGTAAAATAAGAACTTAAAATTCCAGGACTTGCAGGGGAAATTAGGAAAAAGAAATTTGTATTTTTGTCCCCAGGGCTTGGGCAATCCTTTTTAGTAAGGATAAGGAGGGGTTGCCGTGCATGGCCTCAATCCTGGAAATCGCAGCTTGGGAAGTATGGACTTTTTCTGCCAGTTCCCTTTGGGAAAGGTTCTTTTTTAACCTAGCCTCAATAAGTTTGCAGGCAAGTTGGTATTCTGCCTCAGAATCTTCCCATTCCTTTTTGAATTTTGGATTTTTAAGACGTTTTTTGAGATCGTCTTCCAAAGTATAAATAGGTCTGTTCATAGAATGGATGATATCATATATGATATCACGTGTCAAGCCAATCTTTTAGTCTATTCGCCGCAATTTCAACTTCTTTGGAAGGTGTTTTTTGAGATTTCTTAGAGAAACCGTGCAGAACAAGGATTGAATCTTTTACTAAGGCTGCATAGAAAACCCTAATATTATCTTGTCCTAAAACTCTTATTTCCCAGAGAGGCGTTCCGGTAAGTTTTTTAATATGTGGTATTGCGGAAGTTAAACCATAAGTCCCAATATTAGTGAGAATTCTTAAGATTTTTCTTTGTTGCCGTTCGGAGAGAGAATCAAGAAAGTTGTTGAACGGGTTTTCTCCTGCAGCAGTAGTGTAATAAAATACCTTACCCACCAAGCCAGTATATCCAGTCAGAAGTTAAAATTCCAGGGCTCGGGAAAATTAGGTTTTTGTTCAAGGTAGTATACTTAAGAAGTATTATGGATCAATACCTAAACCAAGCACTGGAAGATATTACCCGTCATGGCTATAAAGTCATTGAGACAAGCAAGCCTCACCGCTTTGTCCGGGGTACTGCTAAAAAAGATGGGCAAATCTATTTTTTTAAGGTAAGCCCTCCTGAGCCAGAGCTTATCGAGAGGTTACAAAAACAGAACTCCTTTGAACAATTTATGTACTCCCATATTCAAAGTTCTCCACCTCTTCCCTTTCAAACCCCCAAACCAATACAATCAAATTTTACCAAGAGTTCCAACTGGATTATCACTGAATTTTTTCCGGGTGAGCTTCTCGCAAGTTGGACACCAAAAAGAGAACCTCGAGAACTTATTAAATGGCTTAATAAAATTTCAGACTCTCTACTTTTCTTTGATTCTTTAGATACTACAAATATCCATCTTTTAAATGATCATCCACATCAAGATACAGCTAACGAAAGGATGACAAAATTTATGAGTAAATGGTCAGAAAAACCTCTAAAACAAAATTTACTTACAGAAAAAGAGTTGGCTCGGGTAATTAAAATTATGGAAGATTCCCCACCCTTGCCCACCCGCTTACAACACGGCGACTTTGTGCCCTGGCATATGATTGACCTGGGAGAAAAATTTGGAATAATTGATAACGAAGGTGCCAGCATTAATAAACCCAGATTTTATGACGCAGCATATTTTTACCACAGAGTATTTACCAAACTTTGTGAGCCACAAATTGCCAGGCTGTTTTTACAAATTTTCATTCAAAAATCAGGTTTTAGTAAGAAAGAAATCGCTACCTCTTTCTTACCCATGCTCGGACCCAGAGCTGTTGGCGGATTATTTGACTACACAAACTCTGAACATTTAAACGATACCAAAAAGTCTGCTCTCTCTTTACACCGCCAGTTCCTTCAATTAGTCTTAAAACAAGAGCTTTCCGCCCTACTCTAGTAAATTATACTAATATCATGAGGTTCTTTATTGCCCTTGAAATTCCAACAGATAGCAGGCAACAACTGGAGACAGTCCAGCAGGAGCTGGAGCAAAT
>Ga0155775_132_pt1 | contig 5266 bp, 6 predicted proteins | sample RifCSPlowO2_01_FD_107429 | JGI IMG/M metagenome (GOLD analysis project Ga0155775, IMG submission 107429) | Candidatus Daviesbacteria bacterium RIFCSPLOWO2_01_FULL_43_38
GGTTGGGGGTGGGAGACCCCACGATTTTGGACGCTTTTGCTTTGGCTAAATTGGGTGACCGCAAAAACCGCAAGGAGCTTGAGATTGCTTACAACAAGACTTCCGATTTAGGGTTGATTGGTGAAGTGCTGTGGGAAAAGGGTCTGGAGGGTATAAGAAAGCTGGGTGTAACGGTGGGACGACCCATCCGTTCGCAGCTAGCCGAGAGGCTGCCTGATGCCAAAACAATCCTGGAAAAGTTTGAGGGAGAGGCTCATGTCCAGCCGAAATATGACGGATTTAGGATAGAAATCCACAAGAAAGGTAATAAGGTGAGGTTATTTTCCAGAAATCTGGAAGAGACTACCTCCATGTTCCCTGACATCATCCGGGGGGTTTTAAAGCAGGTGAAGGCTAAGAGTGTGATCCTGGATTCAGAAGCGTTGGCTTTTAATCCCGCCTCGGATGAATTTTTGCCCTTTCAGGAAACTACTAAAAGGAGAAGAAAATATGGGATAGAAGAGATGAGTAAGACATTACCCCTTAAAGCCTTTGTTTTTGACATTATGTACCTAAACGGGAAATCTTTGATTGATATGCCCTTAAGAGAGAGGATGAAGAAGTTGGAGGAAGTAATTGAAGGCGATGGAGTTTTAATTCCTCAACCTGGGGAGATAACAGGCTCTGCTATACGTATTAATGAGCTTTTCAACGATGCCCTAACTAAAGGTTTAGAGGGGCTGGTAATCAAAAGACCTGATTGTGGGTATGAGGCTGGGGCGAGGAATTTCAACTGGGTGAAATTAAAAAGGCACTCTTCAGGGGAACTGCAGGATACAATTGACTGCGTTATCCTGGGTTATGTCTACGGTCGGGGGAAGCGGGCAGAGTTTGGGGCAGGGGCACTTTTAGTAGGTGTTTACGATGAGTCGAAAGACGAATTTGTGACGGTCTCTAAAATTGGCACAGGTTTAACGGATATAGAGTGGAGGGAGATCCACCAAAGGGCGGATAAGATTAAGGTTGACCATAAACCTGCCCGGGTAAATTCTATACTCGTTCCTTCAGTTTGGATAGAACCTAAAATAGTAATCGAAGTGTTGGCAGATGAAATTACCAGAAGCCCGGTACATACTGCAGGGATGGATAGAACTCCTTCGGCAAGCTCAGGACAGGCCGGCTATGCCTTAAGATTCCCGCGGCTGGTCAGGTTTAGGGAAGAAGACAGGCGCGCAGAAGATGCCACAACGGTGAAAGAATTAATTGAAATGTATAAGCTGCAGTATAAGAAAAGTTAAGTCACTTTACGGCAGGTGAGTACATAAAGTAATGCAGTTTGACAATTATAATGGAAAATGGTAAAGTTAATGTAATATGTACACAGTTTCAATTACTTCCCAAGGACAAATAACCATCCCTGCCAAACTTAGAAGAAGTCTTGGCTTCGACAAAAATAAAAAGGCCTTGGTAAGAGAAGAAAATGGCGAATTGATTATTAAACCGGTTCAAGATTTATTGGAACTCGAAGGTAGTTTTAAGACAAATTTGAGATTTACTCCTCATCAAATCAGAGAAGCTTTTGGGGAATATTTAGCCCAGGAAGCAGTTAGGGGCTTAAAATGAGAGAGTTAATTTTAGACACTAATGTTTTTCTGCGATTTTTCTTAAAAGATATCCTCCCGCAGACTATTAAGGCTAGAAAACTACTTCAGCAGGCGAAAACGGGTAAAATTCTGATCATTGTCCCCCAGATCGTAATTTTTGAGATAGTTTTTGCTTTTGAGAAATTATATAAATTCCCTAAAACAGAGATTATCGATAAGATTAACGTGTTGCTGGGCACAAATTATCTTAAGATTCAGGATAAAGAGATATTTGGAGAAGCTGTCTTGCTGTTCCAACGCCACAATTTATCACTACCGGATTGCTTTATTCATTCCTATGCTAAGCAGAACAATGCATCAGTTTTCAGTTTTGATAAAAATTTGAATAAATTGGGCTAAAATCAACAACGGTAAAGGAATTGGTGGAAATGTACTAACAGCAGTACAATAAGGTTAAGTAAGGGCCTTTATGGAAATTAAAGTTGAACAATCAACGCTTGATGAAACAAAACAGATAGTAGAGCAGGAGATTGCCGAGTATCTAAAAAAACATCCTGGATATGGCAAATATGGCTACCTTAATAACTTCGATGCCTATTTGCAAAATAGACCAGGTACTGCGATTGATTATCGCGGTCACATGCTTTGTGATGAGTATAAAGGAAAAACTCACCGACAGCTACTGCTTGCAGAACAAGGCATTTCTGACCCCGAAAAGATAGGCTTCTCAAAAAGGTACTTGGGCATAACAGGGGAGGACTTTGTTGCCGATATCGATAAAGCGATGAATGTTTGTGGAATAACTTTAGATCAGGTTATGAAGTTACATGACGAACTTGTTAAACTTGCTGGTACAGAAGCTTATGGGAAAGCTACGGAAGATCTTTCCAATGCGGTTCTCCCCGTCTATGTTTACATGAGAGCACTCGGTTATAATAAATACCCCGAACTTACGAGTTAGGCCACCTTGTGGCATTTTAGGGTTTTTGGGTGGAAGGCATCTTTTAATGCTTTTGGTAAATCGGAGAGGTCGGCTTCTTTGGCACAGGAAACAATGTCAAAATGCAAAAAGCCGTACTCCGGCCAGGTGTGGATAGCCAGGTGGGATTCACCAATGACCCAAACAACAGATATCCCATGCGGCTTAAACTGGTGGGCAAACCTCTTTATTACATGGAGCTTTAGATCTTGGGCTAAATGGTTGAGAGCCTGAACAAGTTTTGGGCGGTGGCTGAGGAGATTGGTATCTACTCCCCAAAGTTCAGCTACGCTATGAAAAATAACCGGTCGGGCAGACATGTATTAATGCTAATATGCTTACAGCATTGTTGCAAGGTAGGCTGGTATAATGTAATTGTCATCCTGAGTGAAACGAAGGATCTAAATTAGAGATTCTTCACTCCGTTCAGAATGACAGGAAAGAGATTACAATTAAATTAATTATTGGTTTAGGTAATCCAGGGGAGAAATATGAAAATACCAGGCACAACCTGGGGTTTAGGGTGGTGGAGGAGCTAGCGGACAAGTTCATGGTTCATGGTTCATGGTTCATGGAAGAAAAGTTCAAGAGTGAAATCCTTAAGATCCATGAACTACCGGCTATGAACTCTGAACTAATCTTAGTTAAGCCCCAGACACACATGAATGCCTCGGGGATTGCCGTTTCAAAAATTGCTAAATATTTTAAGGTGCCCTTTTCAGATATTGTTATTATCCATGACGAGCTGGACTTGCCTTTGGGAAAAATTAAAGTCAGGGTGGGTGGCTCTGCTGCCGGGCATCGTGGGGTGGAATCCATTATTGAAGCTTTGGGGGATGATAAGTTTACCCGGGTTCGTTTGGGAATTGGTACACTTCATTCCCAAAGGAGTGAGCGGGACAGGCAGCGCGCCGACACCGAACGCTTTGTCCTGGAACTGTTTGAGGCAGTTGAGAAGCCAAAAGTGAAACACATGATTAAGCAAGCGGTTGAGGCCTTAGAGATTATTTTAGATAAAGGTGAAGAATCTGCTCAAAATCAGTTCAATTGATCCCAGTGTTTCAAAGTCACTTACAAAAGGGTATAGATGGGTTTATACTGTCTCTAAGTGAGTTAAAATGGTTAAGGCAGCAATTTACTTTTTGGTTTTTGTTGTTCTGATTATCCTTGCTGGAATGGTGATGTTTGTTCCTGCTGGGCAATTTATTGTGCCATTTTCAGGGTTAGTAGCTGTTGTTATAGGTGCTTTATCAATACTTTCTCCGCTATTATTTCTTTTACCTCTTCCTAGGGCAAATCTTTCCCCAAGTTTTTTAAGTTTTCTGGCAATTCTCCTTTTTATATTGGTTTTGCCTGTAGGGAATTTTCTTGCATTTATTTCCGGTTTAAGTTGTTTCCTGGGATGCTCAAGTTATTATTTTGTGGCGTTACCACTATTAATAATACCGATGATTATAGGAGGCTTTAGGCTTTTACAGATGGCTAGCCATGAACGATCTTTAATGATCGCTGTCAATACAACGACTGTGGGAACAAATAATTCTCCACAAAGTCATCGGGTTATGACTATAATTGGCCTTACGGTAGGTGGGTTTGTAATTCTCCTTATTCTGGCTATTCTAGTGTTGTTTGCTTTGGGGGTGAATTTTTAAGATTTTAGAGGTTATCCTTGACAAGGGGGAAGGGGTAGCCCAGAATCAATATAACTGATTCACTCCGCAAGCGTAGCCACCAGGATCCAAATTGTGGCAATCCCCAAAAGGAAAGGTAAAAATTGGGTCCAACTTTTTTGCTTGCTGGCGTGTTGATGCATCTCCGGGATAAGGTCGGAGCAGGCAATATAGATAAACATCCCTGCTGTAAAGGCTAGGGATAAAGGTAAAACCCCGGTTAAATTTTCCAGGAAATAAAAAGCCAGCACTGCACCCACCAGGGCTGTGAGGCCGGAGATGAAGTTAAAAAAGAGTGCTTTTGTTTTTTCCATCCCCCCATGTATTAAAACGGAAAAATCGGCAATTTCCTGGGGGATCTCGTGGGCCGCGATGGCCAGTGTTGTTGCAAACCCTATGCCGGGATTGGTTAGGAAGGCTGCGGCGATAGCGATACCGTCTATAAAATTATGCAAACCGTCCCCCAAAAGGATTAAAACGGCAGATGGGTGCATATCATGTGTTTCGTCATGGTGGTGGAACCAAAGGACAAACCTTTCAAGAAAGAAAAACACCACTATACCTAAAAGGACCGGTATGAAGATATTAGCTCCTTCGGCAGCACTCTCTAAAGCCTCCGGTAAAAGGTCTAAAAATGAGACGGCAAGCATGGTGCCGGCAGCAAAACTTAAAAGCGTGAGGGTGACCTTTTGGGAAGTTAAACGCTCCCAGTATAAAAAGAGCGCCCCTACTAAGGCTATTAGGCTGACGGTTAAACTTGCGGTGACTATTAAAAACAACGTGGACATATCTAAAACTTTATGGGACTACCCCTAAATTGTCAATCCTGAGCCGGTTGACTGCTGAATAGAGTAAGTGTAAACTGGGAAGAATGAAAGCTATATCTACCCCGGCAGCGATTTTAATCGGTAGTATCTTAATCAGCCTGGCAATTTTAATTTCCGGCAAGGTAATTCCCCTGGAAAAACAGGCAGCGGTGAAAGGTGTCCAAGTTGAGCCTACGCCTGCAACACAAGAGGTAAAAGTCAAGCCCG